>Ga0255775_1000082_pt1 | contig 86816 bp, 68 predicted proteins | sample 011ome_26_FD_179973 | JGI IMG/M metagenome (GOLD analysis project Ga0255775, IMG submission 179973) | Coastal salt marsh microbial communities from the Groves Creek Marsh, Skidaway Island, Georgia - 011511BT metaG (version 2) | ecosystem: Environmental > Aquatic > Marine > Intertidal zone > Salt...
TTATCAATATCATTATTCGAAAATGCTTCAAAAAACATTGATACAGTTTTAGAATTAGCCTCAAATTTTTTAAGCGCTGCTTGATTTGAGTCGCAGAAAGTGAACAAAAAAGGTATTAGAAAGATTAATTTTTTCATTTTAATTGATTTATGGTTAATAATACTTCTAAGATAGATATAAAGAATGGATTACATATCAAATCCCATCCCCCTGTTTTAATAGAAAAACCGTTTTCTAAAACCCATGCCCCTGTGTTTGTATTAATGCTAGATTGAAACTTTTAGCTTTTAAATACAATATCATAGTCCACATCTTTACCAATATGCTTGGTTACATACTTACACACTGCTTCACTATCATAGATTGGTTGATAGTCTCCTACTGATACATTACCCATTCCATACTTCACTTCTTGGTAAGTCATGTCTGTATTAGTGCCAATAAGCATATGAACGTGTAGGTTGTTATAATCTCCCTTATCTCTCTCTGACACAAAGAATGCCTGTTCTACCTTGTTAGAGCGCTGTAGAAGCTTTGTAAGCCAGTTTCTCACCGTCATAGTATGAATCTTGTAAGGCGTTCTGCAAGTTGCGAAGTAGTTCCATTGTAATTGCTGGATGAAGTCTGCGTAATCTTTTGATAAATCCATTCTCTTAAGTTTATGCAATAGCATAGATTAAGGTGATCCATGCCCTTGCTGGTTAAAAATGTGGTTTATTGGATTGGATTTGAATACTCAAATTTACCCATTTATGAGATGCACTTTTGGGCATTTTACCAATTTTGAAGCGAATTGAGGGGCAAATCTAGGGGCAAAAAAGAAAAAACCCCTCACTTTCGTGAAGGGCTTTGATTGCTTGTTAGGTCTTGTGTAGTGTAGCGGTTACGCTTGCTCCTCCTCTTGGGCTCGAACCAAGGACCCTCTGATTAACAGTCAGATGCTCTAACCAACTGAGCTAAGGAGGAATGTTTTAATTGGTGGGCAAATATAATCGTTTTTCATTTTATTCAAACTCAAAAAATGAATTTTATTTCATGCCTTTTGTTACTTTTAGGACTTCTAATTGAACGTTTATTTACTCGATTTCTAAATCCGTCTCTTATGCAAAATCTAAAACTGGTAAAAAAAATAGCATTCGTCTGTTGTTTGATAGTATTGCTGGCTTCTTGTGGACCTTCTAAATCCATTTCAAAAACTAACACCACCCCAACGAATGACGAAACCCTAACAAATGTTTCCCTACTGGACCGTTTGAGAATGTACCCCGGTATTGTAACCCGTGGGCAGGGACCCAATGCGCAGGTTTTTATACGGGGCATTTCGGCAGTAAATACTCCTAAAGAAGTCTTGTTTATAGTAAACGGTTCTCAAGTAGGGACCTATTCAAGAGCCGTCTTTGCTCTTAACCCTGTTGAGATTACCAATATTAGACTATTAAAAAAAGCGACTGAAATTGCTTCTTATGGCTTTGCAGGCTCAGGGGGGGTAGTGCTGATTACGACCAAAAAATAGCCGGAGTTAGTCCACCGAAATTTGATAGGAGTTGCCGTTGTTGACTAGGACGACATAATCCCCGTTGGGAAGTCGTTCAATGTGTTTTGCTACCGTTCCCAAAGGCAAAGGAAACAAGTCAAAACGTGCATAGCGGTTGGTGCTAGCCTCATAGGCTTTGAGTACACCTCCAGAATTGGCCAGGCTGTTTCCAAGCTCCACCACCCAGCTGTTTGCATTCCCTACAAAGGCAAGATCTCCAGTCGCCTGATCGATACTAAAGCTCTCAATAGCACTTTGTTGGGCAACAGGAGGCAGGGCTTGGGTTGTAAAACGAGTTCCTCCCTGATTTAAAAAAATAAGGGAACGCAATTCGGTAAGTTTCTTTGTTTGAAGGATTTCATCTTCATTTTTTCCAACTAAAGCTTTAATCGAGGTCACTTCGGCAAACTCTTTATAGCTTGTAAATCGCTTTTTTACCAAAGGCAATTGGGAGGCTAATTTATCTTTTCCTGCAAAAGGAATTTCAAGATTCCCATAGGGGTAAAAAATAATGGGATCTGCTTGTTCGTTTTCGTCAAAGTCGTCTAAGTACATGCTTACGGGGCGTGCTACCGTGGGCTGCCATTTGGAATTTATTCCCGAATTTCCCGCAACAAGATCGAGGTATCCATCTTGGTTAAAATCAAAAACCGCTACCGTATTCCAAAGGCCATGGGTATCGGCAAGCCCGTATTCAAGGGTTTTATTTTCAAAGGATTTTCCTTCTTTATTGATTAAAATGGTAACCGGCATCCAATCGCCTACAAGCACTAAATCTAAAAAGCCATCCTTGTTGAGGTCAACCCATTTCGCATCGCTTATCATACCCCATTGTTTGCGGTCTAAAATTTTCATGGCAATGCCATTTTCATTTTGCACAATAAAACTATTTGGGGTAAGCCCGTAGGCTCCCGTGATGTTTCTGCTACCAATAAAGTAATCGGAATAACCGTCATTATCAAAATCAGCAATTGCAATACAGCCGGTATTTGTCTGAGGCAATTGAATCGGGGCCCTTTTAAAAATTCCTGTGCCGTCGTTTACATAAATTCGGTCTTCCAGGCTGGGATTGGGTGAAATTTCTTGATTGCCACCACTACCCACATAGAGGTCCAAATCCCCATCTCGATCGATGTCAAATGCGGAAACAGCCACGTCTTCAAAACCTCTATCGCGTTCAAAATCAGGAATAAATATATTTTTAAAGCTACCCTTTGCAGTACCCAGAAGTACTTGGGCGGGTTGTTCATGGGCTCCCCCTATAAAAAAATCCTTTATTCCGTCTTGATTAAAGTCAGCATAAATCGTTGCGGGACCTTCTTGTGACAAACGCTCCGGGATTAAGGTTTCTTTATCCTCGTCATAGTAGGTATTTTCTATATGCCTGAAAGGGAATTTTTTGATTTTTAATTTCGTTTCTTTTTTAAGCGGGTAGGTTGTGGCATCATTTTGAGAAGGGCTGACCCTCAACACCTGTTCTTTTGGATTTAGGACAACGGTTTTTTTCTGATGTGGCCAATGGATATGGATCGAATCTATGGGAGCATCATCAGCAGCCGCAAGCAAGAGCTTGTGTGAAGAGCTCGACTGAAACCCTCGTAAGGTTTGATAAGCTCTCAAATAGGATTTGCCTTTAGAAAAATAGCGTACTTGGGTTCCGAGTAATTGGGAAGCATCGTCAGTCGGTTTCAGCACTAATTGAATAGAATGAGAGGACTGGACTTGGTTTTCTAAAATTTGAGCTGGAGCATTAATGTTGTTAAAAATTAAATCAAGATCACCGTCGTTATCAAGATCGCTGTATGCTGCCCCCGTAGTATAGCCAGGAATTCCAATAGGTGAGCGTTCTACAGTCTCAAAGCTTAAGGCCCCTTTATTCTTAATGAGCAGGTTGGGAATTTTAAGCGTCGGCATTTCCTCAATTACCTTTTTGCGCATTGCCTCTTTTTTGGATTTTTCAAATGCACTAAAGTTGGTGTTGCTGAGGTAATTGATGTAATCCAAGTCATTTGGTCGTTTGACGATACCGTTTGGGATAAAAATATCGTTCCAACCGTCGTTGTCAAAATCAGCCAAGAGGACCCCCCAGCTCCAATCCGAGGCAAAGGTCTTTGTCATCAGCGCCAGATCTGCATAGGTGGCATTGCCTTGGTTGATTTGCATATGATTTCTTGCATACTGGGTTTTGAACCCGTAGCGTTCTTTGATACGTGCAATTTTATCTGAATCTTCCCCCCCTGATTTTAATAAGATTTTTGGATCAAAGGGGAGCATGTCGGTAGTAAACACATCGAAGAGGCCATCGTTGTTTAAATCTGCAATATCGACTCCCATGGTAAATCGGGAAGTATGGTTTACAGCCGTATCGATGCGTTCAGAAAAAGTTCCATCTTGATTGTTTAGGTAGAGATAATCATTTTCGTGAAAATCATTCCCAACGTAGAGGTCTGGCCACCCGTCGTCGTTAAAGTCTGAAACCCCAATGGCTAAACCATAGCCCAAAGGACTGCTGTAGATATTAGACGCTTGCGTTACGTCTACAAAGCCTCCGGTCTCATTAATTTTATTTTCGTAAAACCGATCTCCAGCCAGCGAATCGATATCGATTCTATTTTTTGCATTCCCATAACTCCTCACAGAGTGAATGTTGTGGTTTAACAAATAAAAATCCAAATCTCCGTCCTGATCATAGTCTAGAAAAGCGGCCTGGGTAGAAAAGCCAGAAAATGCTACTCCCATTTCTTGAGCAGCTTCGGTAAAGGTCAAATCTCCATTGTTGAGGTAAAGTTGATTATGGGAATCTAAAGAATTAAAAGCTCCTACTTTACAGACATAGAGATCTAAGAAGCCGTCATTGTTTACATCTTGCATACTTACTCCGGTTGACCATGAACTGGTCGGGTCGATACCCGCCTCTTTTGAAATGTCTTTAAACTTTAGATTTCCCTGATTCAGGTATAATTTATCGGGCAACTGGTTAGCGGCAAAATACAAATCTTCCAACCCGTCATTGTTGATGTCTCCCACTGTTACCCCACCGCCGTTGTAATAGTAAAGGTATTCTATGATGTTGAGGTCTGCGGTGTCTTGTAGGGTATTTTCAAAGCGAATCCCGGTTTGCTCTGGAGTCAAAACGGCCATCGAAAAATGGGGGTTCTCAAAGCTTGCTTCAGTGGTTTTTTTACAGCCGATTATTGCTAGCAGCAGTAAGCTAAGGAAGATGTTGTTTACCCTCATCGTGTTGTTTTAAATACGGCTACGCTATCATTTGACCGAAAGACAAAAACCTGGTTAGCGATTCGTTTGATGTCTCGAATCTCTCCTTTACTATGGAACTCATTTGCTCTGGAACTTACTTTCAAAGTTCCTCCTTCATTCGATAAATACAGCCCGTGGCTTGCATCGTAGATACCCACTTCGGGCTTTGCTCTGTACAGGTTTCCTCCGAGGAGTAAATCGAGATCACCATCTTGATCAAAATCACCTCCCTCGATGGCGTACACAGGAGCAAGTTGGGCTTCTTGAGGCAATGCACATGCGGTAAAATTAAATCCCCCTTCGTTTACAAATAAAGTCGACTCTAAGGTGGTCGCTTCCAAAAGCGTTACCCCTTCCATTTCTTGTGGATTAAAAATTTGAGTGATATCAGCATTTTTAAACGATTGATAATCAGGAAATTTTTTCTTGAGACTTTTGATTTGATCAATTAAGGTATGACGCAACGCATAGGGCAGGTCTCGAGACTCTTCATTGGAAAATGTAAGGATCCCTTCCACGCTACCGTTTCGATCAAAATCGTTTAGGTAAAGCCGTATAGGATGTTGTGCTGAGGCCTTAAATCGGGAGTTCAGTCCGTGATTTCCTCCCACAAGGTCTAAATCACCATCTTGATCTACATCAAAAGCATAAAGGGTATTCCACCAACCTTTGAATGTAGAAAGGGAATGGTCTTTTCTGTGAATGAATTTACCTGCATTATTTTCTAGCAGTTCCAATCCCATAAATTCCCCGGTGAGGATGAGGTCTGAATCGCCGTCTTGATCCCAATCGTTAAAGACGGCAGCTGTAAGCATTCCTATCTCGCTTAAAAAGGGAGCTTTGTCAGAGGTAACTTCGGTAAAATTTCCCTTACCGTCGTTTTCTAAAAGATATCCTGAACCGGCCTTTCCATAGGCTCCTATTTTATTTCGTTCACCTATAAAGAGGTCTAAATCTCCATCTCGATCTATGTCTGCTGTTTGCACCACGCCAGTGTTGATTCGAATTCCATCGGCAGGGAATTTTTGTTCCGACATGCTAAAGGTTCCATCCCCCGTATTAAAAAACAGTCGATCGTATAAAAAATCAGAAAAGGGACTGAGTTCAACACTGCCTGAAGCGAGGTATAAATCGAGGTCTCCGTCATTGTCTGCATCAAAAGCTAACGACTCCGTATGCTCCGCCCGTGCTTGCATATCAAACACCTCTTGCTCACTTAACGTAAATTTTCCAGCTGAATTTTGAACGTAAAGAGCGCTGGACTCATTTTTTGGACCGGGGATGATCAGGTCTGGAAGCCCATCTCCGGTAAAATCTCCAACGCTTACTTTCGGGCCCTCACCACTACACATATGGTAGGTCAGTCGTTCCCGATGAAAATCGACAAAATTGGCCTCTTTGTGAACGTAAGTGAGCACTTCTTCACTTGATTTAGTAAACAGAGGTAGCTGCTCGTTTGGGAGGGTAGAATCTTCTTGACTTGTCTTGGGTTCTTCTAAAACAAGTGTTTGATTTGCTTGTACGTTTTCTATAAAACTCTTTTTCCCAGAAGCCCATAGCACTTGAATGGAGGCAGAACTTTGATCGTGAAGCCCGACGGTAATTCTAGGGTCAACACTGGATTGAAATCCTCTGGCCGGTTGTTGCTCAAAGTACAGGGTGTCTTGGGCAGTCATCACTTTAACCTGACTTCCTAGGGCAAAGGTATTGTTGCCTTCACCTTTGAGTTGAATTTGGAGGTAGTTGGCTTTTTCTTTAGGTAAATTATTTTGGTAGACAAAGGGGGGCATGTTAACGTTGTTGACAACCAAGTCTAAATCTCCATCGTTGTCTAAATCAGCGTAGGCAGAGCCGTTTGAAAAGCTAGGGGTATCTAATCCTAGAGTGGCCATTCTTTTAAATTGCGTTTGCCCTAAATTTAAAAACCCACTGTTGGGAACCTTTTCTGAGGGTATGATATCAATCAGTTTTTTATAATTTACCTTGTTTTTTTGTACGATGGAGTTTACTACTTCCTCACTGGAAATGTATTGGAGGTAATCTTGGTCGGTTAAGTCTTTATAGATGCCGTTGGACACAAATAAATCTTTTAAACCGTCGTTATTCATGTCAAAAAATAAAGCTCCCCAGCTCCAATCGGTAGCTTCTACCCCCGCAAGTCTACCCACCTCACTGAAGCTCGAATTGGCATTGTTTCGGTGGAGCATGTTTCGTGTAAACTGGTGGTGATAAGTATTTTTGACATTGTATTGGTATTTGTTCCAATCTTCGAAGGTCGTAACAGACTTCAACCTTTGATAATCAAAAGGGAGCATTTCAGTTACAAAAATATCGTTATCCCCGTCGTTGTCTATATCAGCCATATCCGCTCCCATAGAGGCGCCACTAATAGATTTCATTTGATCGGTCAAGACCTCCTTGAAGGAACCGTTTTGGAGGTTGATATAGAGGTAGTCTCGTTCAAAAAAATCATTGGAAATAAAGATGTCTTCCCATTGGTCTCCGTTAACATCGCCAACAGTAACGCCTAAACCAAACCCGATCACACTGCCATAAATTCCAGCTTGTTCGCTTACGTCCACAAATACACCCCCGTCGTTTCGCATTAATTTATCGCCCCCTAACGTATCCCTTTTAGGTCGTTCATCTCGTCTTAGATCAAAACTTCCGATCGCCTGATAGGAGTTGTTGAGAAGGTATACATCCAAGTCTCCGTCTTTGTCGTAATCAAAAAATACAGCGTGAGTAGAAAATCCTTTGTCGTCTAGGCCATAGCTTTTGGCATCCTCTGTAAATGTGCCGTCTTGGTTATTGATAAAAAGTTCATTTTGCTTGTTGTCTCCTTCTAAATCCCCTGAATTACACACATAAATATCAAGCCATCCGTCAGCGTTAATGTCCACCATGGTTACCCCAGTTGCCCAAGCTTTTTTACCTCCTACGCCCGCCTGTTCGGTGCTATTTAAAAACCTAAAATTCCCTTGGTTTAAATACAGTTCGTTTGACTTTTGATTGGCACTGAAGTATATATCGATCAGTCCATCGTTATTGATGTCTCCTACTGCTACGCCCCCTCCGTTGTAAAAATTTCTGTATTTGTAAACATTAAATTCATCCGTGTAGGTCAAATCATTTGAAAAAGTTATCCCACTTTCTTGAGAAGGAATGAGCTGAAACTGATTTTTGGATTCCAGATTGCAAGAGCCTACCGCCAATAATAGGCAGACGAGCACACAGGCATTCCTTAGGGATTTGGCCTTAATTGTCTTCATTGAGGTCATCAATTTTTACTGCCACATCTTGGGAATTTTCTACAAAAACGCGAAATCTTCTGTCTCCATCAATTTTGACATGCATTTTGGGAATGGAGTCGTTACCCGTTTCAATTGCTAAAAATGGGTTGCCTGGAAACCAGAGTTCTAAGGAATCTAAAACTCTGGGAAGCAATTTGGGAGCATGATAGGTATCATTCCAAGGCGCCCATAATATATGGTAGAACTTGGCGTCTAATAAATTTAGTTTTTTATCCGCATTAAATTTTCCTGTAAACTCAAGAGCAAAATCATTGGATTTATTTTTTTGTTTGGAGTCTGAGAATACTTTTTTCATTAAAAAGTAGGATCTGCCCTGAACCACTTTTCTGCTGTTGTTCAAATGCCAGCTTTTCTCGTGATAAATTTCTTTCGATTCACCCAGCCTGAGGTTAAAAAACAATGAATCTACCTTTTTGTTTTTGTCGAGTTCATTTTTTACTAAAGATTCGTATTCAGAGCTGCAGCTTAAGGCGGCTGAAAGTAAAAAAGCAACAGCAAGTCCAACAAACGATGTACGGATGGTTTTCATGGTAAAGCTCATTTTGGTACGATCAAATCTAGCAACTTAGCTTCATCGTCATTGATTCCAATTAACAACTGGTTTTCAGAGGGTGAATTTACAATTTTCAACGCTCTTATTTGTCCCTTTACTCCTAATATTTCAGGGGTTTCAAAGTCTACGGTTGATCCCTTGACGCGGTAGTTCAATTTCCATCCTGTTGAGGCATCATAGCGACCAAACTGAGGTTTGACCAAAAATTGATTTCCTCCAAAATAGAGCGTTCCCTCAGAGGCATCGCCCTCATCCGTCTGAGCCAGGGCATATACGGGGGCATATTGAATTTCTCCAGGTAATTCATGGCTTTGATAGCCTTCCGCAGTACTGAGCCAAAGAACCGATTTTAAATGGTTTAATTCACTGACTTGACTCTCGTTCAATTGTTCCGTTGAAAAAAGTGCTTCTACACTTGCAGCAGCATAGTTTTCATACTTTACAATTTTTTTCTTTAGGAAGGGGAGTTGTGAAATCAATTCGTCTTTATCCACCACAGGGTAATATTTTTGATTGATTTGTTGACAAATGATTTGCTCTTCGGTTCCGTTTTTATCAAAATCGTTTAAAAACAATTTCATGCCTGGCGTAAAGAAGGTATTGGTTCCTAAATTACCCCCTAGGATATCAGGAATACCGTCAGCGTTTAAGTCTTTGATCAGGAGGGTGTTCCACAATCCACTGGTTTGGGAAAGGCCGTATTCCTCGGTTTTGTTGACAAACGTTCCTTCGGTATTAATCCATATGCTTAAAGGCATCCATTCCCCAGAAGCGACCACATCAGGCCAGCCATCTTGATTGATGTCCCCTATTTTAAGATCTGTGATCATCCCGACCTCACTAAAGTCCGGGATGGTCTTTTTAACAAAGCTTCCTTTACCTTGATTGATATACAAGTGTAGGGAAGCTTTTTTACCGTAGGTTTTTAAATCAAATCGTTCTCCAATGAGTAAATCTAAATTTCCGTCAAGATCTATGTCAGCTACAGCCACTGCGGAAGAGGAGGTATGAGCCTCAAAGGAAAAGGCATCTTGCTTTTCAACAAAATGAGCACCCCCCTTATTTTCGTAGTACCGATCGTCTAAATCTGAAGAAAATTTTGAAAAAGATTTGCCCCCACTGGCGATGATCAAGTCCAGATCACCGTCTGCATCTCCATCAAAGAATTCGGCAGCGGTATCTTCAGAACGGCTGCTTCGTTCAAAAGGAGCCTGAATTTTTGTATAGCCTGTTTTATGGGAAAGGAAAAGCGCTCCGGTTTGATTTTTACCTCCTCCAAGATAGAAATCCGTCATTCCATCTTTATTCAAATCTGCTGTGGCAACCGCAGGACCCTCATTGTGATTCATGTTTGGTATCAATCGCTCTTTATTAAATTCACTCCAATTGTTTTCTTTGTGAATAAAGGGCAGGGGGGTGAGGGTAGTTTTGTTTGGTGAATCTACCATGGAGGCATCTGTAAAAGAATCCACAGTAGTTTGTTGTACGATCTCATGGGTTTTATTTGTGGCAAGGGCATAGTGCATTGTTTCTTGACCGTTTGGCCAAATCAGTTTAAGGCTATCTACGGTAGCTACATTTCCTAATCCAAAGTGGAGCGTATGAGCCACAGAGGATTGAAACCCCCTAGAAGGAAATTGTTCCTTCATTTGCTGTTTTCCATGATCAAAATAAATAATGGCTTTTGCACCTACAGCAAAAGTGTTTTTTGATCGGGTTTTAAGTTTTAATTTGATGCTTCTTGCGACCAACGTGTCTGTTTTGTTTTCATAAAAAAAGCTGGGCATGTTGACATTGTTGATCACCAGGTCTAGATCTCCATCATTGTCTAAATCTCCGTAGGCATTTCCATTGCTAAAACTGGCTTGGTCTAGACCCCAAGCTTTGGTATTGTCTTTAAACTGAAAATCTCCCAAATTTTTAAAAGCACTGTTGGGGACGGCTTCAGAGGGCATGATATCGATCAGCTTTTCAATAGCATCTTCACGATTTTCCAACAGCATTTGTACCTGAGTTTCGTTTGCCATATAAGCTAAATAATCTCGGTCTAGTAGGTCTTTATAAATACCGTTTGCCACAAAGATGTCATTCAAGCCATCGTTATCCATATCGAAGAGTAGTGACGCCCAACTCCATTCTGTGGCAGCAACCCCTGAAAAGCGACTGATTTCAAGAAATTGATTTTTACCGGTATTGCGTTGCAGTGAATTTCTTGGGTATTGATGAAAATATCCATTTTTGTTCATCAAATTGTATTTGTCCCAAGAATCGTATTTGGCTTTTAGCTTTTGTCTTTTTAAAGTAGAAGGAAGCATTTCGGTCACAAAAAGATCCGGGAGTAAGTCATTATTCAAGTCTGCTGCATCTGCACCCATGGCTCCCATAGAGATGGACTGAAATTGGGATTCCAGTACTTCTTCAAATCCCTTGGGACCGTTTAAGTAAAAGTAGTCACGCTCAAAGAAATCATTTGAAATGTAGAGGTCTGGACGTTTGTCATTGTTGAAATCACTTAAGGTTATCCCCAGCCCAAAGCCTATTGCGCTGGTATAAATTCCTTTTTCAGTACTTACATCGACAAATACGCCTTCTTTATTTTCAAAAAACTTATTCCCTTCACCGTTGGGATCCGGTTTTAGTCGCTGATCTTTGATCAGGTCATAGCCTCCAACCGAACGCAAAGAATTATTGAGTACGTAACAGTCCAGATCGCCATCTAAGTCAGCATCAAAAAAGGCAGCATGCACCGAAAGTCCTAATACATCGAGACCATATGCTTTGGATTCTTCTGTAAAACTAAGGTCGCCTTGATTGATAAACAGTTCATTGTGTCTGTTATCTCCTCCGGGTTTGCCTGATTTACACACATAAATATCCAACAAACCATCCCCATTGACATCGGCAAAGGTCACTCCGGTTGACCAAACGCCTTTACAAGCGACACCTGCTTGTTCTGTAATATCTTCAAATTTCCAGTTGCCTTTGTTGAGTAATAATTTATTGTCTACAAGATTACCCGTCATGTAAACATCCAAGAGTCCGTCGTTATTGATGTCGCCTAGGGCTACACCCGCGCCGTTGTAAAAATTACGATAAGTGTAGGGATTAAAATCTTGAGTGTAGGTTAATTTGTTTTCAAAGCGTGTTCCCAAATCTTGATGCAGTTCAAACAGACTTGGGTTGGGAGTTGTACAGGAAAAAAAGAGTACAACAAGCAGCCAATAAAAAACAAGCGACTTCATGAGGTTAAATTAAAAAAAATGGGTCAATCCGTTAAGATTGACCCATTGATTAATACTTCTAATTTGAAATTAGTAGCCTGGATTTTGCTTTAATGATCCGCTACTTGCAATAATTGCATCTGTAGGGATAGGCATTAAAGTTTTGTAGTCAGCAGAAGCTGATTTTTCAAACCAAGCATCGTTGTATTTTCCAAAACGAATCAAGTCCGTTCTTCTATGAGATTCTTGATAAAACTCACGTCCTCTTTCTGCTAAAAATTCAGCAGCAGTGATTGAAGAATACGCGCTTACTTTAGCTCTTTCTCTGATAATGTTTACATCAGTTAAAGCTAGAGACCAGTCTCCAGCAGCACGTGCTAATCCTTCAGCACGGTTCATGTACATTTCTGAAAGACGTAGAATAGGGAAGTCATTAGACTTTTCATTTCTTTCAAATTGTGCATGGCTAAACTTATACATACGAGCACCACTTTGACGAATCGAGTTAGGAGCTAATTCATTGATCTCTGGAGTATAGTTTAGAGGTAAATGTTTGGTTCCGTCTGAATTGTAATCATCTGCAGCCCAGTCACTCAAAGGAAGACCCGAGTAAGAATACTGTGGTCCAACTAAGAAGTTAGATTTCTTACGTACGTCTCCATCTTCATAAGAGTTATAGAAAGCCTCTAAGGTTTGATATCCATTCCATGGCTGAGAATCAAAATTGAAAGCAAACTGTGAAGGTTGGTGTAGTCCCATCATGTGGAAGTTCATTCCTCCTCCTTTGTTACTATCAAAAGGTACAGTCCAGATCAATTCTACGTTGTCTTGGTTGTTAGGAGCAAACATTGCAGGATACCCTACTAGGTTTTCTGGGTCAGTTGAAACTCCAACACGCTTAGCCAAGTTCTTGATAGAAGAGTTAGCTTCTGTAGTTAACTCATAAGGACCGTTATCAATTACCCATCCAGCCGCTGTAGCTGCATCTGCATAACGAGGAGTACCCGCATAAACTTCAGCATTTAAATAGATTCTTGAAAGCAATCCAACCGCAGCATACTGATTGATTCTGTATTTCTTAGGATTGGTAGACAAATCACTGTTTGTAAGATCCATATCAGCAGTAATAGCGCTCACACCAAGTGCTCCAAGTATTTCGCTTTCAACAAACGCAAATACATCAGCTCTTGAGGATTGTGCTGCATCAGAACCTACAGAGGTAATGATTTTTACATTTCCGAATACATCCATTAATCTCCAGTAGAAAAAGGCTCTAAGCACTCTCAACTGAGCAACTTCGTTTGCAGTAAGTCCAGACTTAGCCAACGATGCATTAACTTCGCTTATTGCGTTGTACTGAGTGTTCCACGTATTGGTAAGCGGTCCACTCGCTGGTGTATATTCGTGTCTGTGCATATCCAGCCAAATCCCTCCATCGTACCAGTCACCTCCTTTTTGTCCTACCTGCATTTCATCAGAAGACACGGTTTGGATAGACCAGTAGTCATTGTGACCCGCTGTTCCGTTACGAAGTTTTTCAAAAGCAGCACCAATTTGGTCTTGAACTGCTTGACTACTTCCATCAGTTTCACTTACGTCAACTGATACCCCTGGCACAGTAAGACTCTCTGTAAAATCGCCAACTAAATCTTCTTCGAGATCAGTACAAGCAACAACAAAGGCGAAAACTGAAAATATCCCTAAAAATAATTTGTTATCGTATTTCATTTTCAATTTTATTAAAAGTTAATATTAAGTCCGACAGTAACTGTTCTCGCCGTAAAATAATTTGTACGACGGTCAACTCCTGGAGCTAATACGTCAACTGGAGAGAAACCAGCAACGTTAGTTCCGCCATCAACTAGAGCGGGTTCAGGATCGATACCTGTGTAATTCGTGATTACGAAAGCGTTCTGAACGTTAGCAGACAATTGCGCACTGTTAATGAAAGATCCTTCAGCAATGTCAAAATTGTAAGCAACCGTTAGGTTGTCCAATTTAAAGAAGTCTGCTTTTTCAACATATAAAGAGCTGAATTGTGCAACGGTCAATTCGGGAAGCGCTAGGTCAGTGTTTACAAAGTTGTAAGAAGACTGACTCGCTAAACGAGGCTCGTAGAACGCTCTAAACGTATTGATTAAGCTGTGTCCAAACGCTCCTCTAAAGAAAGCATTTACACTCCAGTTTCCAATATTTAAATTGTTGGTCCATCCCATTTCAAGTGTTGGAATACCGTTACCTGCAGTTTCGAAATCTGCATCAGGATCGTTCCATTTATCTTGAGACGCTACTACTTGTCCATCACCATTGATGTCTCCAAAGATAGGAGCACCTGAGGCATCAACACCCTCAAAACGAGGCGCCCAGATTTGTCCAATGGCTTCCCCTGGACGTACTAACAACATGTTGGTGCTGTTCTGTCCTGGAGAACCTAAGTTTGCACGGATATCACCGTTTTCCAACACGTATTCTTCAAGAATCGTTTTGTAAGTAGAAAGGTTGATACCTGTAGTATAGCTATCCGTTAACTGATAGTTAAGGTTCAATTCAAGACCTTGGGTATTGATTTTTCCTGAGTTCTCGTATCTTCTGTCGAAACCATAAGTAGCAACGTCTACTTTAGTTTCTAAAATAAAGTCAGAGATGTCTCGAGTATACAAATCAAGAGTACCGCTTAATTTTCCTTGTCCAAATTCAACCCCTAGGTTTGTTTCGGCTTTAGATTCCCATTTCAAATCTGGGTTTGCAGCACGAGCCTGTGAAGTGTTTCCTGTTCCTCCAGAGTCATAACCAAAGTTATATACCACTTGAGAAAGTCCGGTTGGACCAGGTAGCGATCCTGTTTCTCCGTATCCTAAACGCACTTTGAAAAGATCGAATTCAGTACCTAAATATTTATTCAAATCTGCACCGATACCAAAGGCAGGGAATGTACCCCATTTGTTACCTTCTCCAAGTTTAGTAGATCCTTCTCTTCTTACAGAAGCATTTAAATAAATAGCCTCGTCAATTACCACGTTTACACGTCCAAAGAATGCGATGATTTTATTGTCTGGACCTCTGTAGCTATCTGCAGCAATGAATCCAGCATTTTGTAAATCTTGAGAAGCATCAATGTTGTAACTGTAATCTTGGCTGTTGTCTGGAAAGTCTCCTAAACTAAACCCTTTGTTAGAGAAGTTATCTTGTTGAAACGAATACCCTCCAGTTAAATTCATATTGAAACCGTCACTTGAAATATTGTAGTTTCCAAAAATTTCATAAAGATTAAACTCGTAACGGTTGTCATTAAAACTTGCTAAACCTCTTCGCGTAGGGCTTAAAGCATTACCGGTCAAAAGGGCAGTTACAGGAACGTAGTTTCTGTTTTGGTTTATAGAGGTTTGCTTTGCAGCTCTAAATTGAATGTCTAAATCATCCGTAAGGTCGTACCCTAAAGAAAGGTTGTAGTTCAACTCGGTACGTTCTCCTGTTAAGTCGTGTTGCTCAGCAATAGACACCGGGTTGAAACTATCAAACAAACCAAAGGTTTCGAAATACCCTCCGATAGCATCTCCAGAATTTCCTGGGAAGAACTCAGATCCTTGGGTATAGATAGGAGCTGTTGGGTTAAAAAGAGTTGCGTATTTAAGTACCAATTCGTTTCCAAAGCTTGATTGTCTTTGTGTAAAAGAGGCGTTAAAATCAATTTTTAATTTGTCTTTTAAAGCTCGAGTAGAAATGTTTGCTCTAGAGTTGAACTGCTCAAATCCGGTATTGATTACAATACCTTCTTTTTCTCTAACATTCGCTGAGATACGGTAGGTAGTGTTTCCAAAACCTCCAGAAGCAGAAATGTTGTGAATTTGAGAGATTGCGTTGCGAGTTACTGCCTCCGTCCAATCGGTTTCACCTCCTAGGTCAGAACCACCGGCCGCTTTAAACTCTTGTGGAGTCATCACATCGATTCGGTTCAGGATAGAAGAACTTGACAATTGACCGTTATAACTCAATTGCATTTGTCCACTTTTTCCACCTTTAGTAGTAACAATGATTACCCCAGATGATCCTCGAGAACCGTAGATTGCAGCAGCAGATCCGTCTTTAAGTACGTTGATAGACTCGATATCGTTAGGGTCAACGTTGTCTAGAGAGGCACCTACCACTCCATCAACAACTACTAAGGGAGAAATGTTTGCTCCTACTGTAGATAAACCTCTTAAACGAATGGTTGCTGCAGCATTTGGGTTCCCACCTTTGTTGTAGATACTCAATCCAGCTACTTTACCTTGTAAAAGTTGGGCAGCGTTGTTTATCGGTCCTTTATTGAATTCTTCAGCGGTAACTTGAACTACTGCAGAAGTAATTTCTTTTTGTTTTTGTGATCCGTATCCAGTAACCACGACTTCTTCAAGTTGATTGTCTGCTACAAGAACAACTGTGATTTGGTCTTGGTTGCCCACAGCAACTTCTTGTGAGGAAAATCCTACAAAAGAAACCATTAATACGTCTGAAGAATCAGCTTGAATGGTAAAATTACCGTCAAAATCGGTACTTACACCGATAGCCGTTCCTTTCACTTGAACCGTTGCTCCTGGGAGCGGTCCATCCTCGCTAGTTACCAATCCTGATACCGTTTGGGCATACATCCCAACCGACAATAAAAAGACAACTAAAAAGGAGATTTGTTTTAAAAACTCTTTTTTCATCAGTTAATTAATTAGTTGTTTAAAGTTTAATTAGTTTTTCTTTAAGATTAGCAATTTTAGTAATTATTATTAAATAAATGTTAAATTATTTACGAATGTACCTTATTTTTGATCGAAATCGATTTCGAAAAGATTAAACAAATAGCTTTATGAGCTCGCAGAACCTCAAACTATCCGATATTGCAGAAGCCCTTGGCTTGTCAAAAACGACCGTTTCCAAGGTTTTAAATGGTTATAGCGATGTAAATGCGTTAACCCGAAAAAAGGTCTTGGACTATGTCAATAAAGTCGATTATAAACCCAACAGCCAGGCCTCTTTTTTAAGAACCAAAGAATCTAAAACTGTTGCGCTGATCCTACCCCAATTCAACCACGAATTTTTCAATTCCATTTTTGAAGGGGTGTTAAAAAACGTTCAAAAAAGTGACTATACCTTGTTTGTGGGATGTTCAAATGAATCGTCCGAGACTGAAAAAGAACTTATAGCGCATTACTTAAGGCTCAACGTAGAGGCAATTTTTATTTCAATTTCTCAAGAAACCACCTCATTTGAAGCGTTGAAATCCATTCAAGAAAATGAAAAAATATTGGTGTTATTTGATAAAATTGAAAAAACAATACTGTGTCCAAAGGTTGTTATCGAAGACAGAAAAGCTGCCTTTTCAGCTACTGAGCATCTCATCAAACAAGGGTGTCGGCAAATTCTTCATTTCAGAGGAGCTTATTTGCCTCAAATTTCGGTGGACCGATATTTGGGCTATAGAGACGCCTTGGAAGCCTATCAAATTCCTTTTGATAAATCACAGGTTTTTTTATGCGAATATGGTAACGAAAAGGAAGGGTATTACGCAGCTAAAAAAGTGATTGAATCGGGAATGAAATTTGACGGCTTATTTGCCATAACGGATTTAACAGCGCTAGGTGCCATTCAATATTTTAAATTAAATAAAATAAAAATCCCTGAAGATGTTGCTGTGGTTGGCTTTGGAAATTGGAAATTATCGAGTTTTACTTTTCCTTCCATAACTACAATCAATCAGCCTGGGGTTCAAATGGGGGAAAAGATTTTTGAGGTATTCCTGAAAGAAAAAAAGGCTAAAAAAGAGGGATTAAACCCCGAAAACGAAACCATTAAAATTCCCTCACAATTAATCGTTAGGGAATCCTCCTAAGGGCTGTGTATCCGTTTTAATTAAAAATCAAACGATACAAATCGTTTCCGTTTGCGTACAATACCAAAGCCATAAGAAGGAAAAAGCCGAACATTTGCGCATATTCCATAAACTTGTCGTTGGGCTTGCGTCCTGTGAGGATTTCATAGGTTAAAAACATCACATGACCCCCATCTAAAGCAGGAATGGGTAAAACATTCATAAAGGCAAGTATAATAGAAATCAAGGCAGTACTTGCCCAGAACCCTTTCCAGTTCCAAGTAGAGGGAAACATATTTCCAATGGCTCCAAAACCACCAAGCTGAGAGGCTCCTTTTTTAGTAAAAATGTATTGGAATTGGGCAACATAATCGTGTAAGGTCCAATACCCATAACTAAATCCTTCCGAAATGCTTTCACCTACACTTAATTTTTCATTGGTAAAAGCTACTTGGGGCAACTGAGGAAATACACCCAAAGTTCCGTCGGGAGCTGTTTTAATTTGAAGGGTATCGCGACTGCTTTGGCGTTCGTAAACTAAAGTTATGATTTGAGATTCCTCTGTCATTTCATGTTTAAAATCCCCCCAGATTTCAATGGACTTCCCGTTAATGGAGAGAAGTTTGTCATTGGGCAGAAGTCCCGCCCCTGCTGCTGGAGAGTTCGGAACTACACTGTCTAATACGGCAGGCAGGACCGGTGAAAAAGGGATTAATTCTCCTGATTCAAACATGCGTTTTCCAAAATTTTCGGGGATAGCCAATTGTTCAGTACTCCCATCACTGTGGGCAACGGTTACCGATTCAACTGAACGTAAAAAAAGATATTTATTGATTTCCAATACATTGTCAAGGGTTTCTCCATCTACCGAAATGAGTTGGTCACCCGGTTGAAATCCAATTTCTTGAGCGATGGGAGAGGGGTCAAGTCCGAGGGGCAATGCTTCGGTGTAAAGCGTGTTTTTACCCCAAACAAATAAGATCATGATGTAAATTAGGAATCCCAGAATAAGATTTACCGTGACTCCCCCCAACATGATAATCAATCGCTGCCAAGCCGGTTTTGATCGAAATTCCCAGGGTTGTGCGGGTTGTTTCATTTGCTCCGTATCCATACTTTCGTCAATCATCCCTGAGATTTTGACATAGCCCCCTAGGGGAAGCCAACCGATACCGTAAGTGGTCTCTCCTATTTTCCTTTGAAACAAAGCAAATTTGACGTCAAAAAACAAAAAGAATTTTTCTACTCGAGTTTTAAAAATTCTGGCAGGGATAAAATGACCCAATTCATGAAGAATAATTAATAAGGATAAACTCATTAACAATTGGATCGCTTTAACAACAAATGGACTCATATCATTGTTTTAATTGTCGCAAAAGTAGTACAATGGGCTACATTATAAAAATCCTCAAGAGCTTTTAAGATTCTTTTTTCATTTTCAAATTTTCTAATCCTCTAGGATGCGTTAAATTTGCACCAGCATAGCACAAGATGAATTCAAATTTTAAAAAATACAGCGGCTTTATCGCAATTTTTACAGTGGTTTCCCTAGGTATTTTAGCTCTTTTTTACACGGCTCTCAAACCCCAAAAACGACTGCCAATCTACCAGCCCTCCATGGTCAATTACGAACTGGTTGACAGTACCCTACAACACGTTAAAAAATTTCACAAAATCGCCCCGTTTTCTATGTGGAATCAAAACGGGTTGAACATTACAGAACAAGAGTATAGAGGTAAAATTTACATCGCTGATTTCTTTTTTACCACTTGCCCTTCCATATGTCCTAAAATGACTGCCCATATGGGAATCCTTCAGCAGGAATTTCTCCAGGATCCGCAAATCAAATTATTGTCCTTTAGTGTAACTCCACAAATTGATTCCGTGCCACAATTGAAAAAGTATGCCCTGGAAAAAGGCGTGATCGACTCAAAATGGAATTTAGTTACAGGGGATAAAAAAGAAATTTACACCTTGGCCAGAAAATCTTATCTCGCCGTTAAAGAAGACGGCGACGGAGGTCCCTTTGACATGATCCATACAGAAAACTTTATCCTCGTAGATCCAGAACAGCGCATACGAGGCTTTTACGACGGTACAGAGTTGGAAGCCATGCAACGCCTCATTGCAGATATCTCTATCCTAAAAGAAGAATTTCCCTCGGAATAATTTTTCATCTCTCTACACGCAAAAGGGAAGTTATTTTCCTACTTTTGTTCTTTAAAATGATTCTAAATAATGATTCCACTGGATCAACTTACCAAAGGAGCACGAGCCACCATAGAGTCCATAGAAACAGACCAATTGCCATTAAAGCTGATTGAAATGGGCTGTTTACCCGGAAACGAAATCTCTTTGATTCAAAAAGCTCCTTTTAACGATCCACTTTACCTTAAGATTGACGAATCACATTTAGCAATTAGAAAAGAAACGGCGCAACATATTTTTGTTCGTTTGATCAAATAATCCATGAGCAAGTCATTGAACATTGCATTATTAGGAAATCCCAATACGGGGAAAACCTCTGTATTTAATCGACTGACAGGCTTGTCACAAAAAGTTGGAAACTACCCCGGTATTACCGTAGAAAAAAAAGAAGGGGTCTGTAAACTCAATCGGACGACTAAGGCCCATATAATAGACCTGCCCGGAACCTATAGCCTCAACGCGTCCTCCATGGATGAAAGTGTGGTTATTGAACTCCTGCTCAACAAAAACAGCAAGGATTTCCCAGATGTAGCGGTGGTAGTTACCGACGTTGAAAACCTCAAGCGAAACCTTTTATTGTTTACACAGGTAAAGGATTTAGGAATTCCAACCCTATTGGTGATCAATATGGCAGATCAAATGAAACGCAAGGGAATCAGTATCGATATTCCTTTGCTGGAAGAGAAATTAAATACCAAAATAGCCTTAGTAAGTACACGCGAAAACAAGGGGCTTGAAGTACTGAGGGAGTTGCTGCTGAATTACCGCCAATTGTCTACCGCCCCAACCATAGCTCTTGAATCCATTGATCAAGACTATTTTGACAACCTTAAAAAGGCTTTCCCAAACCAGCAGCTGTACAAATTATGGTTGGTCATTACCCAAGATGTAAATTTTGCCAAAATCGATAGAAATCGGGTGTCGGACACTACCGATTTCAAAACCCAATCTGAGCCGCATTTAAAGCGGATGCAACAAAAGGAGACTGTTAAAAGGTACCAATTTATCAATGGTATTTTAAAAGAAACTTTATTAGTTGACTTGGACTCTGCAACGGATTTGAGGAGTAGATTGGATCGTATTTTAATTCATAAATTTTGGGGGTATGTGATCTTTTTCGCGATCCTGATGACCATTTTCCAATCCATTTTTGATTGGAGCAGTATTCCCCAAGACCTGATCGATTCCACCTTTGCTTCTTTAAGCGAAGGGGTAAAATCTTCGCTTCCTGAAGGGGTATTTACCAATTTACTCGCAGAAGGGATTATTCCCGGTTTGGGAGGCATAGTGATCTTTATTCCACAAATTGCCTTTTTGTTTTTGTTCATCTCCATCTTAGAAGAAACAGGCTATATGAGTCGTGTAGTCTTTTTGATGGATCGAGGGTTGCGAAGGTTTGGATTAAATGGAAAAAGTGTGATTCCACTAATTTCTGGAACAGCTTGTGCCATTCCCGCGGTCATGGCGACCCGAAATATTGAAAACTGGAAAGAGCGTCTGATTACCATTTTGGTAACCCCTTTTACTACCTGCTCTGCCCGACTACCAGTTTATGCAATCTTAATCGCTCTGGTGATTCCTCAAGGCTCTTTTATTGGGTTAAACTACCAAGGCTTGATGCTGATGTTCCTTTATTTGGTTGGGTTTGGAATGGCTTTACTATCCGCATGGATATTGAGCAAAACCTTAAAGATTCAGTCTAAGAGCTATTTTGTGGTTGAAATGCCCAACTACAAGCTGCCTTTACTCAAAAACGTGGGAATAACCGTTTGGGAAAAAACGAGAAGCTTTGTAACGGAAGCTGGAAAAATTATTTTAGCGATTTCTATTCTCTTATGGGTCATGGCTTCTTATGGGCCTGGCAGAGATTTTGAAGAGGCAGAACAAATCGTAACGACCACTTACAGTGAATTAAAAGGGGAAGCACTTGCAACTAAAATTAACGCTTACCGATTGGAACATTCCTACATTGGTATTTTAGGCAAAACACTAGAGCCTGTCATAACCCCCCTAGGGTATGATTGGAAAATAGGCATTGCCTTGATCAGTTCTTTTGCAGCTCGAGAGGTGTTTGTCGGAACCTTAGCCACCATTTACAGTGTAGAAAGCGATGCAGAAGAAACCATTAAAAATCAAATGGCAACGGAAGTGCGTTCGGACGGTACCCCACTCTTTAATCTCGCCAGTGGGATTTCTCTGATGTTATTTTATGCTTTTGCCATGCAGTGTATGAGTACTTTGGCGATAGTCAAAAAAGAAACCAACTCCTGGAAATGGCCTATGATTCAATTGTTTGGAATGTCTATATTGGCTTATGTAATTGCCTTTTCCACCTATCAAATGTTAGCCTAATGGAATGGATTCAGCCCTTTTTGGTTTTCTTAGCAGCCCTTAGCGCCTTGGCTTTTTTGGTTTATAAAGGGATGCCCAAATCAAAATCCAACAAAGGAGGATCTTGTGACACCAATTGTGGTTGTCATTAAAAAAGAGACTTAATTTTTTGTAGTTATTATTTTTTCTTGTTTGCGCTTTTCTAAAATATTTTATCTTTAGAAGAACAAAATTGAAACTTAAACTATTATGACTAACAAAAACAGACTTTTTTACGGGAGTTGTTTTGCACTCATTACTACGGCATTTTCCTTCAGTATTCGGGCTGGAATCTTACCTCAATTAGGGGAAGCATTCAATCTCAGTGGACAACAACTTGGTTTTATTAACTCCATGTGGTTTTTAGGATTTCCTATCTCCATGATTTTAGGAGGTTTATTTTACCACACCATCGGACCTAAACGAATTATGCAATTCGCTTTTTTTACACACATGCTAGGAATCATCCTAACCATTTATTCAGGAGGCTATGTAGGATTGCTTATTTCAACCCTGCTGATAGGAATTGGAAACGGATGTACAGAAGCAGCGTGTAATCCTATGATTGCAGATGCCTATGAAGGCAAGGAAATGAACACATTGTTGAATCGTTTTCACATGTGGTTTCCAGGAGGAATAGTTTTGGGAAGTTTAATTTCAAAATTCATGACGGATGCGGATTTAGGTTGGCAGGCTCAGATTTGGATCATCGTACTTCCAACCTTGATTTATGCCTATTTATTTTACGGTCAAGAATTTCCGAAATCCAAAGTGGAAGCTGCCACTTCGGTAAGCAGTAATTTTAAAGCCATGGCCACGCCTATTTATATTTTTATCTTGGGTTGTATGGCCTTGACAGCCATTTCAGAATTTGGACCCCAACAGTGGACCAGTCTAATCATGCAAAGTAGTGGAGCACAGCCGATGCTGATCTTGGCTCTCATAACAGGACTTATGGCTGTAGGAAGATACTTCGGAGGAGATATCGTACACAAATTTGATCAAACCGGTGTCTTGCTTGGGTCTGCGGTACTTACTGCTATTGGAATTTTCCTTTTCAGTACGCAAACAGGGCAAATGGTCTATGTAGCAGCAATTTTCTTTGCCCTAGGGGTATGTTATTTCTGGCCCAATATGATTGGTTTTGTAGCAGAAAAAATACCTGCTAGTGGCGCTTTAGGAATGTCAATAGTAGGGGGTATGGGAATGTTTTCTACCTCTATTTTTCAACCGATTATCGGAGGGTGGATTGACAACTCTACGGCAGAACAAGCTGCTAACGGATTGACAGGCACCGCCTTGGATTTAGCTGCAGGTCAGCAAACCCTTACGTATATGATTGGATTCCCAGGCGTTTTGATCGTCTTGTTTACCATCTTGTATTTCTGGCAACGGAATTTAAAGCCGGTTGCAGCTTAACCCATCCTTTTTACTGTAAAAAAAGCCATCTCTTTAGATGGCTTTTTTTTAGGTGTTCATCAGTGTTTCAATTTCCTCTACTTCAATAGGAATGGACCCCATGAGGTTGAGAGGAGCCCCTTCGGTTTGGATTACCACATCGTCCTCCAGACGGATACCAAACCCCTCTTGGGGGATGTAAATCCCCGGTTCAACGGTAAACACCATTTGGGGTTCCATAGGCAGATGAAGCAATCCATAATCGTGGGTATCTAAGCCCAAATGATGGGCTGTACCATGCATAAAATACTTTTTGTAGGCGGGCATTTCGGCGCTTTCATTTTGAAGATCCGCCTTGTCTAAAAGCCCAAGTTTTACTAATTCTGAAGTCATCAATTTGCCTACTTCTACATGAAATTCTTTCCAAATAACACCGGGTCTAAGAAGTTTAGTCGCTTCTTTTTTAACAGTTAATACCGATTCATAAACTTCTTTTTGTCTAGCAGTAAACCGACCCGAAACAGGAACCGTTCGCGTCAGGTCACTGGAATAATTTCCGTATTCGGCTGCGACATCCATCAGGATTAAATCTCCCGAATGACACTGTTTATTGTTTTCGGTATAGTGCAATACGTTAGCGTTTTCTCCTGCAGCGATAATGGGAGTGTAAGCAAACCCTTTGGAGCGATTTCGAATAAATTCATGGGCAAATTCAGCTTCGATTTCATATTCCCAAACCCCGGGTTTGATAAAAGACAACACCCTTCTAAACCCTTTTTCAGTAATATCACACGCTTGTTGAATTTGTTCAATTTCCTCGGGAGATTTTACCGACCTCAATTGCTGAAGAATGGGATTGCTTTTTCCTACCCCATGGGCGGGATAGGTTTTTTTGCACCAGTCGATAAACCGATCTTCTCGAGTTTGGGTTTCCACGGCTTGGCGGTAATGTTCGTTGGTATTAAAATAAAAACAATCGCATTGGACGCTCAATTCTTGAAAGATTCGTTTAAAATCCTCAAGCCAGTATACCGTTTGAATGCCACTTCGTTCACGGGCTTGTTCTTGCGTCAGTTTGGCTCCTTCCCATACAGCAATATGCGCATTTGTTTTTCGAACAAAAAGCACCTCTTGGTGTTTCTTTTCTAGGGCGTCTGGAAATATCACTACTATACTTTCTTCTTGATCAATTCCGCTGAGATAAAAAATATCACGATGTTGCTCAAACGGTAAGGTGCTGTCAGCACTGATGGGATAAATGTCATTGGAGTTAAAAACAGCCAGGCTTTTGGGTTGCAATTCACGGGCAAATTTTTTTCTGTTTTCAATGTACACAGAGGCAGAAATAGGATGGTAACGCATAGATTGTTTTTTACTAAGATAGCTGTTTTTAAAAAGTACAAAATGGGGTTTGCCCAATTTTTCAAAAATTTTGCAGCCTTTAACAGTCAAGTTTTTGTTTAGGGTTTTATTCAAAAAACGACTCAAAAGAGCCCTAAAATTAAACAGAGGATCTTTAGGGTTTAAGGCAGGTACTCATATTTGGAAAAATACGTTAAAGCAGTTTGTCGCTCAGAGTTTATGCCTTAATTTTGTTCCTCAAATTGAAAACTATGACTTTAATCGCCTCTTCAATTGGCAAAAAACTTACCATGGCCCTTTCGGGATTATTTTTGGTGATTTTTTTGACACAACATTTTGTGATCAACCTCACTTCTGTTTTTAGTCCTTCTCTGTTTAACGAACTTTCACATTTTATGGGGAATAACCCTGTAGTTCAGTTCATTTTTCAGCCCATCTTAATTCTCGGTGTGTTGTTTCACTTTATCATGGGATTTGTTCTTGAGCTTCAAAATTGGAAGTCAAGAACTGTAAAATACGCAAGCTATAAAGGGGGCGCCAACGCTCCGTGGGTCTCTCGAAACATGATTTTATCCGGGGCCGTAATCCTTTCTTTTCTCGCGCTCCACTTTTACGATTTCTGGGTTCCTGAGATGAACTATAAATACGTTGAGGGCCTGCCTTTGGATTCTGAGCGCTATTTTGAGGAATTGATACATAAGTTTGAAAGTCCAATACGAGTCGGGATCTATTTACTTTCCTTTGTGTTTCTGGCGCTTCACTTGAATCACGGATTTGCCTCTTCATTCCAAACCGTAGGGGTAAACAACAAATATTCCAAATCGATCAAATCCTTTACTACAGCATTCTCATACGGTATCCCGATGGGGTTTGTATTGATTGCATTGTTTCACCATTTAAACGCATTTTAATATGGCATTAGATTCTAAAATACCCAAAGGACCCTTAGCCGATAAGTGGACACAGCATAAAAGCAATATCAATTTGGTGAGCCCAGCAAACAAGCGTTTAATTGACGTGATTGTCGTGGGTACAGGATTGGCGGGTGCTTCGGCTTCTGCTACACTAGCCGAACTGGGCTACAACGTGAAAACCTTTTGTTTTCAAGATTCTCCTAGACGTGCGCACTCTATTGCAGCCCAGGGGGGAATCAATGCGGCAAAAAATTATCAAGGCGATGGAGATTCAACTTACCGTCTTTTTTACGATACCATTAAAGGGGGGGACTACCGTTCTAGAGAAGCTAACGTGCATCGTTTGGCCGAGGTTTCTACCAACATCATCGATCAATGTGTGGCACAAGGAGTTCCTTTTGCGCGGGATTACGGTGGTTTGTTAGACAACAGATCCTTTGGAGGGGTGTTGGTGTCACGAACCTTTTACGCCAAAGGGCAAACAGGACAGCAGTTGCTTCTTGGGGCCTATTCTGCAATGAACCGTCAGATTGGTAGAGGTAAGATCAAAATGTACAACCGACATGAAATGATGGATCTTGTTTTGGTTGAGGGTAAAGCAAGAGGAATCATCGCTCGAAATTTAGTCAACGGTAAATTAGAACGTCACAGTGCACATGCAGTTGTAATTGCCTCTGGAGGCTATGGAAATGTGTTTTTCCTTTCTACCAATGCCATGGGAAGTAACGTTTCAGCCGCTTGGAAGATCCACAAAAAAGGAGCACATTTTGCCAATCCTTGTTTTACTCAAATTCACCCGACTTGCATTCCTGTTTCAGGAGAGCATCAATCTAAATTGACCTTGATGTCGGAGTCTTTGAGAAACGACGGAAGGATTTGGGTGCCTAAAAAACTAGAAGATGTCAAAGCGATTCGCGAAGGAAAATTAAAGCCTACAGCAATAGCTGAAGAAGACCGCGATTATTATTTGGAAAGACGCTATCCTGCTTTCGGAAACCTTGTTCCGCGAGATGTAGCTTCACGTGCGGCTAAAGAACGTTGCGATCAAGGATACGGAGTCAATAAAACAGGAGAGGCCGTTTATTTGGATTTTGCTACTGCCATTGAGCGTTATGGCAAAGAACAAGCTCACGTCAAGGGGCTGGATGAAAACGATGCGGCTGTAGTAAAAAAACTGGGTCAAGAGGTAATCCGTGCAAAATACGGTAACCTCTTCCAGATGTATGAAAAAATCGTAGATCAAAATCCCTACGAAACCCCGATGATGATCTATCCAGCAGTGCATTATACCATGGGTGGAGTGTGGGTAGATTACAACCTCATGACCACCATACCCGGATGCTATGCTATAGGAGAAGCAAATTTTTCTGACCATGGCGCCAACCGACTTGGGGCTTCTGCTTTGATGCAGGGGCTTGCAGATGGTTATTTTGTATTGCCCTATACCATCGGAGATTACCTTGCACAGGACATTCGTACGGGAGCCATAGCTACCGACCTTCCTGAATTTGAAAAAGCAGAAGCTTCCGTCAAAGCCCAATTGGATGCTTTCGTAAACAACCAAGGAACACATACCGTAGATTATTACCACAGAAAATTAGGTAAAATCATGTGGGACAAATGCGGGATGTCACGGAACGCAAAAGGACTTACTGAAGCCATAGCTGAAATAAAATCTTTGAGAGAAGATTTTTATAAAAATGTAAAAGTTCCCGGAACCACTTCCGAGTTTAATCCTGAATTAGCAAAAGCTGCTCGGGTAGCAGATTTTCTGGAGTTAGGGGAGTTGTTTGCTAAAGATGCCTTAGAGCGCAACGAATCTTGTGGAGGCCACTTTAGAGAAGAATCGCAGACTCCTGAAGGGGAAGCCCTGCGCGATGACGAAAACTTTACCTTCGTTTCCGCTTGGGAATACAAAGGCGATCCTTCCAAAGCAACGTTGCACAAAGAGCAATTGAACTACGAAGAAATAGAAGTTAAAACACGATCTTATAAATAGAATGATGAATTTGACACTCAAAGTTTGGCGACAAGCCAATGCAGACGCGAAAGGAAAAATGGAAACCTACCAAATAAGCGAAGTTTCTCCAGACATGTCTTTTCTTGAAATGATGGATGTGCTCAATGAAGAGTTAATAGAAAAGGGAATCGATCCTGTTGCTTTTGACCACGATTGTCGTGAAGGAATTTGCGGAATGTGTTCGATGTTTATCAATGGAGAAGCGCACGGACCCGACCGCTTGGTGACCACCTGTCAACTGCATATGCGGAAATTTAAAGATGGGGATACCATTACCATTGAACCGTTTAGAGCTAAGGCTTTTCCAGTGATTAAAGACCTTACAGTAGATCGTTCTTCCTTTGACCGCATACAACAAGCCGGAGGTTTTGTAAGCGTCAATACTTCAGGGAATACCCAAGACGCCAATGCCATTCCTATTGACAAACACGATGCAGACAAAGCTTTTGATGCGGCTGCTTGTATCGGTTGTGGAGCTTGTGTTGCTACCTGTAAAAATGCTTCAGCCATGTTATTTGTTTCTGCAAAAGTATCTCAGTATGCATTACTCCCTCAGGGTAAAGTAGAAGCTACCGATCGCGTGCTCAATATGGTGAATCAGATGGATGAAGAAGGATTTGGAAATTGTACCAACACGGGGGCCTGTGAGGTAGAATGTCCCAAAGGAATTTCCCTCGAAAATATCGCGCGAATGAATCGTGAATATTTGTACGCGAGTTTAAAGGGATAATTTTTTAAAATTTATAAACCATACCGTAATTTACCGTTCGGTTTTGATACACCCTTTTTGTAAGGGTGTCTTCGAAGGCATCATCATTATTAAAATTGAGTAGGCCGTAGTTGTATCGCAGGTCAAATGAAAATTTTGGGTTTACTTTAAATTCAAACCCCAGCAACAAACCTAAATCAAACATTTGAAATCGGTCCTTGATCGGTGTAAGTTGACCCAGGCTATTCAGCTCTTGAGCGTTTAGAATTCTGCCGAAATAGCCACCGAGGTTAAAACACAAGTCTTCCTTGGCCTCATATTTCATCAAAAGGGGAATACTGAGTTGCGTAAGGTTCAATCGCTTTCTTTTATAAAGTTCGGTTTCTCTAAGTAGCATGCCGTTGCCTGTGTAGAGCACTTCCATTTGAAACAGCCGCCTTGAGTCCTTCATTTTAAATTCCATTACCCCACCCAAATGGTAAGAGGCAACGACTTCAGTGGTTAAATGAAATGGAACTCCCGCTTCGTAGACTTCAAATTTATCTCTGGAGAGATTCAAGCCCCCTTTCACGGCAAAGCGTGTATGTTGAGCAAGGAGCGTATAGGGTAAAATGGCTAAAACTAGCAATAGGTAGGATTTGGGGTACATAATAAATAAGATAGTAGGTTAGGTCTTTTTCGGTTTTAGGTCCCGTCTAGACAATATCTATACCTTTAAAAGGTACTTACGCACTAAAATTAATGAATTCTTTCTAAAATCCAAAAGCTTAGAAATGAGCGCAATAGAACTTAAAGTAAAGAGGGTTCAAAAAAGCTCCAGTGCATTAAAATCCTCCACCGCTTGGATACAACCCAGTTCTACTAAAGTTTTTTGGTCAAACATCGTAGTTAATCCAATCACCTGCATTCCAGCAGCTCGAGCCGCGGTAACCCCAGAGCGGGTATCTTCAAAAACCAAACAATCTTCTGGAGCTACCCCCAATTTTTTAGCCGCTGTTAAAAAAATTTCAGGATGGGGTTTCCCGTTTGTTACCTGATGCCCCCCTGTAGTAGAATGAAAATAGGTTTCTAAATCTAAAGCCTCAAATATAAAATCAATATTGTGCTGATCTCCCATAGTTGCAATGCCCATAGGGACATGCTGCTGCTGTTGAAGGTCTAAAAAAGTATACAACCCATCTAGGGCTTGTACGTGAGGACGGTATAGCTCCCGGTACAATTCTTCTTTATAACTCCCGATACGGAAGAGTTCTTTCGGGTCCGTGATATGGGGAAAAAGGCGACTCATTATTTCAACTAAAGAACCTTTGTGATAGTGTTGGTCAAAGGTGTCGTAATCCAAGTCCAATTGGTGCAACTTAAAAAGTTCTATCCAAGACTGTTTGTGGTACTCCATATTGTCTACTAAAGTACCATCCATGTCAAAAATTAACGCTTTAGGGGACCGCATCCAGGACTAGTTTTACAAATTTCCCAAGGGTAGAAGGTTCAAGCCATCGGGTAACGATTACCATTTGCTCATCGGGAATGAGCACGATAAAATTACCCCCAAAACCTGAGGCATAATAAACATTTTCTGGGACTTCCTCCCAATAGCGACTACTTCCTTTCTTGTTGAGCCACCATAAATAACCGTAATTTGCATTGGCAGCTGAAGGAGTTGTAGCCTCTTCAATCCAAGACGGACTGATCAGTTGGGTGCCGTTCCAATTACCGCGATTCAAAAAGAGCAAACCAAAACGGGCCTGATCTTCTGTATTGATGAAAAGACCACCGCCAGAATGCCCCCCTCCAGAAACAGATTGCACTCGGGTTCCATCTAAGTCAACCCATGAATTTGTATAGCCATACCACCTCCAGGTTTGACTGGCACCAATAGGATCCATGATATGTTCTTTAATTACTTGAGGAAGGGGCTTGCGCCAAACTTGGAGCAGGGAGTAAGCGAGTAGATTGACTCGAACGTCGTTGTATTTAAAGTGGGTTCCTGGGGGGTAGAGCGTTCTGTTTTTCCAATCGTCTATACTTCCCTCGCTGGGTGGGCGGTCTGCCCAGTCGTGCATCCCCCAAAGCGTACCCGACCAGTCTGAAGACTGAGTAAGTAAATGTTGCCATGTAATCTGGCGGTTGTGTTCCCCGTCAAAAGTAGTGTCCCAAACACTTTCTGCAACAGCATCTTGAGGCTTAAAATAGCCCCTGTCAACAGCCAAACCTGCTACTGTAGACAAATAGCTTTTAGTCACGCTAAAGGTCATGTCAACACGTTTGACATCACCCCAACTAGCAATTTGATATCCGTTTTTTAAAAGTATACCGGCGGGTCCTCCACGCTTTTGGGTAGGTCCTAAAATGGTATGGTAAGGTTCTCTTTTAAAGCTGTTAAGGATCGCGATACGCAAATCCCTATCCCCAGAATATTCATTGGATTGAGCAAATTGAATTGCGTGGGTCAACCGCTCCAAGTCCAAATTAAAATCCTTTGGATTTTTTGTTTCCCAACCCTGATGGGCAGGAGGAAAATACAGTTGACCGTAACAGTTTAACTGAATAATTAAAAAAGTGAGGATCATAATATTAATACGCATAGGAGCGGGTATTCTAAATACTTCCTAAATTTAGGGAGTTTCAATCAGCTGAGCTTGTAATTAATAATGAAATCTAAACTTCGCATAACAGCTTTACAAATTCCTCTTTTCTGGGAGTCTCCTTTGGAAAACAAAACCCGTATTGAAAAGCATTTAAATAAGATCAAAACTCCAACCGACCTTATTTTACTTCCTGAAATGTTTACCTCAGGATTTACTATGAATCCAAAGGCAGTTGCAGAACCTATGGATGGCTCCACTGTGCAATGGATGCAAAAGTGGGCACTTGAATTAAATGCCGCAGTGGGGGGAAGTTTAGTGATTAGTGAGGGAGCGCATTACTACAATCGGTTTGTGCTGGTTACCCCTACTGAAAACGTACTCTTTTACGACAAGCGGCATACCTTTACGCTGGCGGATGAAGATAAAGTATATCAGCAAGGGTCCAACAATGGAATTTTTGAATACCAAGGTTGGAAAATTTGCCTCAGAATATGTTATGATTTGCGATTTCCTGTCTGGTCTCGAAACACCCAAGACTACGATTTACTCCTGTATGTTGCCAACTGGCCAACGCCTCGGATTCATGCTTGGGACACTTTACTGCAAGCCAGAGCAATTGAAAACCTCGCCTATGTAGTGGGAGTGAACCGTATAGGAAATGACGAAAAAAAGCATGTTTATCCAGGCCATACAGCGGTTTATGATCCGCTAGGCCATCCTTTGGCAAAAGCCCCTGCTGCAGCGGAAACTGTAGTTACGGCTGAGCTGGACTTGCTGGATCTGCAAGCACATCGGAAACGGTTGCGCTTTCTGGAGGATCGGGATAGTTTTGACTTGTATTAAAAGTTTCATTCATGTCCCAATTCGCTCTAAGATCAATTTCTTTCCAAAAATAAATAACGTTTTCGGGCTGGATTTTTTTCAAATAATTACCCGTGTCCCATTTTTTGTTTTTATTGGCATCCTCAATCAGACGAACGCTATACTTTCCAGCATCGAGTAATTTAAATGAATAATTGTTACCCTCTATCGGGCTGTCATATCTTCGAAAAACCTCATCTCCCTTAAGCAATTCGATTATGAAGGGATGGGGGCTTTGGTGTTGAACCCTTAAAAAAATGTTACCGTAGTCTTCCACTTTTTTAGTTGAGGTGCGGTACACCAGTGTATCGTTTGTATTTCCCCAAAAATCGACCAGTGCATTGGGTAAAAGAGTAATTTCATACCGATCGTTGGGAAGGACTTCAAAATCTACCGTAATGCGATCGTAGTTTTCTTGAATTTTCAAACGTGCCGGAATCGGTAGTGTATCCACGTTGGTAACCTGTACCATTTCTGAGTTTACTTCCGTGATGGGAAGATTGCTTTTCAGTTCAAACTTTTCTACAAGACGTAAGCTTCCTGCAGTATGCTTATCAATTACCAAAGAATCCGGAATGGGATTTTTAAACTGAACGGTTTTAATTTGTAGCGAATCTTTGATGTTTAATTCAAATTGAAGCGAATCCAGTTCTGCCCCTTTAAACCAGTAATCTAAGGTATCGGTTACTCGGTTTTGGGTGACCAAAAATTCAAAGGAATCTGGAACTTCACTGACCATTTTAAAGGCTTCCTCTTCTCGTTCTCCATAATAGGCTAAAGCGATGTGATGGTCATTGATAAAATAGGGTTTGTCCCAAAAGAAGTTCGCTTTTTCTTGAAACAGCCGAAAGTCGAGAACGGAATCTTGAGGCAATTCAATCAAGTCCTCTACAAAACCTATTTTGTCCATATTTTGTTCAAAGAAGTAATTCCCAGCTTTGTCTTCTAGTGCAATAATGGCATACTTACCCGCTCTTAAATTTTGAAAACGAAAAAGGGTAGTGTCCAAGGTGCTGGTTACATAGAGCGGTTTTTCTGTGAAAATAACCGAATCGTTGTAAACGCTGTCCACAGGGTAAAGCTGGAGCGAGATGTATCGCTCTGTTTCTCTTTCAAAGGCATCGCTTACTTTCCCTTTGATGTAAAGTGAATCAATTGTAGCTCCAGTAGATAAAGTGTAGGTCAAATAGGAGGCAGGATTCCCTTCGTTAAAATCTATAATGCCCTCACCAAAATTAAACGTATAGGTGGTGTTTTTTAAAAGGCTGTCTTGAAGTCTAAGCGTTACTTTTTTAGAAGCTCCTGTAACGGGATAAACTTTATATTGAGAGGAGTTTAGTGGAGGCGAAATAATCAGTTGTTTGCTAATATCTTTAAGCGTCACGTATTCATCAAAGGTCAAATTGATTTCCTCTTTGTCAAAAAAAACGGTGTTCAGTTTGGGCGATGCATTGACCAATACAGGGGGTAAGCTGTCTCTGGGACCACCCGTTGGAGAAGCCCTTTTGGCACATTGTAATGTGGTCAGTAAGAGACCTCCAAGGAGGAGAAATTTTAAACCAATTCGCATCATTAAAATATACCCACAAAATAAAGCATTATTCTACTTACAACCTACAAGCAAGTACAGCGATACTTATTTTTATATTGGAATTTATCAATAAAGTTGACGCACAGGCGCTAAGTGTTGCTCCTGTGGTTAGTACATCGTCTACCAGAAGCAGGTGTAATGAACGATCTGTAATGTTTAGGTTGGTCTGAAAGGCATGCTGTACTTCTAATTCTCGTTCATTTTTACCTAACTGTGCCAAGGCAGTAGTATTTTTTACTCGAATCAGCCCTTGGGAAAGCAAGGGTCGTTTCATTTTTTTGCTTAGTGCCTTTGCAATGAGCTCTGACTGATTATAGCCTCTTTTTCTTTTTTTGAGCGGATGAAGGGGTACGGGTACGATGGCATCTATATCCTCGGCTATTAGACCTTCTTTTAGACAGGCTCCAAGCCATGATCCTAAAAAGAACCCCAGTTCCTTTGCACCGCTGTATTTAAAAAGATGAATTAAATGCGCTAAAATTCCCTCTTTCTCAAAATAGAATAAACTGGTTGCATTTTGAATTGGAAAACGTAGGGACAGTTTTTGGTAAAGGGGATTGGCTATCGAAGTACAAAATGAGGTCAAGGGCAATTGAATTAGACAACTTGTGCATATTTTTTTTTCGTAAAACTTCAACGGCGTTTCACAACCGTAGCACTGCCGTGGAAAAATAAAATCGGAGAGGGTCTGCAAAATAGCTTTGCTGTTTTTTTTCATAGAATAAGATCAAGAGCCTACTAAAAATAACAAAAAGAATTATTTTTGCGCCATGACGCAGCAAACAGATCAATTTAAAAAAGTTATTTCCCATGCCAAAGAGTATGGTTTTGTATTCCCTTCAAGTGAAATTTATGATGGACTTAGTGCCGTTTATGACTATGCGCAAAATGGAGTAGCACTCAAAAACAACATCCGCGAGTATTGGTGGAAAGCCATGGTTCAACTCCATGAAAATATTGTTGGGATTGATGCAGCAATCTTTATGCACCCTACCACTTGGAAGGCTTCAGGTCATGTGGATGCGTTTAATGATCCCTTAATTGACAACAAAACCTCGAAGAAAAGATACCGTGCAGACGTTTTGGTGGAGGAATATGTAGCTAAAATTGAAGCTAAAATTGAAAAAGAAGTGCAAAAAGCGGCCAAACGTTTTGGAGCTGCATTTGACGAAGCTCAATTTCGCGCTACCAACCCCAGGGTCTTAGCACACCAAGAAAATGCGGAAGCCATTTTAAAGCGTTTGGGCCAATCCTTAGAAAAAGAGGATTTAGCCGATGTCAAAGCATTAATTGAAGAACTTGAGATTTCATGTCCAGAGTCCGGTTCAAGAGAATGGACCGATGTCAAGCAGTTCAACTTGATGTTTGGCACAAAACTGGGCGCCTCAGCAGACACGGCAATGGATTTGTATTTACGACCCGAGACGGCTCAAGGCATTTTTGTTAATTTTTTAAACGTCCAAAAAACGGCTCGAATGAAGCTGCCTTTTGGTATAGCTCAAACAGGAAAAGCCTTTAGAAATGAAATTGTTGCCCGTCAATTCATTTTCAGAATGCGTGAATTTGAGCAAATGGAGATGCAATTTTTTATTCCCCCTGGAACCCAAAAAGAATGGTATGCCCAATGGAAAGAAAATCGAATGAAATGGCATTTAGCACTTGGTATGGGAGAAGAAAAATACCGTTTTCACGATCATGAAAAATTGGCCCATTATGCAGATGCAGCTTCGGATATTGAATTTCGTTTTCCTTTTGGATTTAAGGAGCTAGAAGGAATTCACTCGAGAACAGATTTTGATCTTTCCAGCCATGAAAAATTTACCGGAAAGAAATTACAATATTTTGATCCAGAACGCAATGAAAACTACGTTCCTTATGTAGTAGAAACCTCCATCGGATTGGATCGGATGTTTTTAGCTGTTTTTTCAAATTCGCTCACAGAGGAAGTATTAGAAGGAGGAGCCACCCGAACGGTATTAAAGTTTCCCTATGCACTTGCACCCAACAAGGCGGCAGTTTTACCCTTGGTTAAAAAAGACGGCCTGCCCGAATTAGCCAGAACTATAGTTGAGGATTTAAAATGGGATTTTCAAACGGTTTACGATGAAAAAGATGCCGTAGGAAGACGCTACAGAAGACAGGATGCCCTTGGCACCCCTTTTTGTATTACAGTAGATCATCAAAGTTTAGAAGACCAGACTGTGACACTCAGAGAACGGGATTCCATGGAGCAAAAGCGGGTTGCCATCCCAGAGCTAAAAGCCATCATACAAGCTCAGGTGTCCATTACTTCCCTACTCAAACAAATTTAAGTAGGCTTTTTTCAGAGGAAGTAAATTCAAGTCTAAAGAATTAGTTTTCCTTACCGCTTGGATTTTTTATCTTCGTAAAAAATAGTATTGAAACTACTTTCCTACAATGTCAACGGAATTCGTGCTGCCCTAACGAAGGGATTTGCCTCCTGGCTCGAAGCTACTCAAGCCGATGTGATTTGCATCCAAGAAACCAAAGCCCTAGAATCCCAAGTGGATACAGCCGCTATAGAAGCACTTGGCTATCACCACTATTGGTTTTCTGCTCAAAAAAAAGGGTATAGTGGGGTGGCTATTTTTTCAAAACAAAAGCCCTTACACGTGGCCTATGGGAGTGGAATTGAACACATGGACTTCGAAGGGCGAATACTCAGAGTGGACTTTAAGGAAGTTTCTATTATGAGTTTGTATTTGCCTTCTGGAACGAATGCTGCCCGCCTGGACTATAAGTTTCAATTTATGGATGAATTTCAAACCTACATCAACCAACTCAAAAAGGAGTATCCCAACCTAATCATCTGCGGAGATTACAATATTTGCCATAAGCCAATTGACATTCATGATCCGGTTCGTAATAAAAATGTATCGGGATTTTTGCCCGAAGAAAGAGAATGGTTAGATCAGTTTATGGAGTCGGGTTTTGTTGATTCCTTTAGGTATTTAAACCCAGAACCCCATCAGTATTCTTGGTGGAGTTATCGTGCCAACGCTAGAAATAACAATAAAGGATGGCGCATTGATTACGCCCTTGTTAGCGCTCCTCTTAAAAATTCGATCTTCCGTTCTTTTATTTTACCGGAAGCCAAACATTCTGATCATTGTCCCGTAGGACTCGAACTTAAATTTTAAATATGAAATACGCTTTCTTTCTTTGTTGTGCTGTCTTTTTTATGGTCTTTACCAGTTGTGTTTCTACAAAAGTATTTAACGATCTTGAGGCCCGTTATGCGGTAGTGAAAGCAGAACGCAATGCGTATGAAAAATCCAGGGATTCGCTTCAACAGTCTTGGGACCAACTCAGTGCTAGCCTTGGTGAAGTTGAACGCTACCTGTCTAGGTCACGAGATAGCGTTGCCACTGGCTTAAAAGAACTAAAAGACTGGGAAGAAAAATACACCCTTTTAAAAGAAAACAGTGAAGAAAAAATTCAAAGCAGTATCGCAGCAAACAATGCCTTATTAAAAGAAATCGCCTTGCGTAAAACTGAATTACAGTCCCGTTCAGAGCGAGTGGATCAATTGGAAGAAATGATGCAAAACCAAAAACAAGCTTTGGAGGAACTGAAACAAAGGCTTTCAGACGCCTTGTTGAATTTCCAAGGAAAAGGATTGACCGTAGAACAACGAAATGGAAAGGTTTATGTATCCATGGAAAATAAACTTTTATTCCAGTCTGGAAGATGGGATATTGAACCCGAAGGCAGGAAAGCGCTAAACGAATTGGCTGCTGTTTTGGAAGAGAATCCAGACATTGCCATTTTAATAGAGGGGCATACCGACAACGTTCCTTTTTCGCCTAATGGCCCACTGGAATCCAACTGGGATCTATCAACCAAAAGAGCGACCGCTGTGGTGGCTATACTTCTTAAAAATGAAAACTTATTGCCTGAAAATTTAACGGCCGCTGGACGCAGTGAATTTGTACCCATTGCACCGAATAGTTCAGCTGAAGGTAGAGCAGCAAACCGAAGAATTGAAGTTGTTTTAAGCCCTTCCCTAGACGAAATTACATCACTATTAGAATCAAATTAATGGAATACAATTTTATACCCGGAACCCAAATAAAAGTTAGTAAAATATGCCTAGGAACAATGACCTGGGGAAGACAAAACTCCGAACAAGAAGGACATGAACAAATGGACTACGCCGTTGAGCAAGGGGTTAATTTTTTCGATACGGCAGAGCTGTACCCCATTCCTCCAAGGCAAGAGGAACAAGGAGATACCGAACGTTTTATTGGAACGTGGTTTAAAAAATCAGGACTTCGAGACAAAATCATCCTTGCTTCAAAAATCGCAGGACCTGCCGACTTTACACAACACATCCGTACGGCAAAACGCTACACCAAAGAGACGATCGACACAGCGGTTGAAAACAGTCTCAAACGACTTCAAACCGATTATATTGATTTGTATCAATTGCACTGGCCGGAAAGACCCACAAATTATTTCGGAAAGAGAGGATACGATTACAAGCGAGGCGATTTATGGCAAGAAAATTTTGAAGAGGTCCTCGAGGCTTTGGGAAACCATGTAAAAAAAGGTACGATCCGTCATATAGGATTGTCAAATGAGACTCCTTGGGGAACCATGGGCTTTTTAAGGGCTTCAAATTCAGAACGCCCTCGAGTGCGAACCATTCAAAATCCCTATTCATTGCTAAACCGAACCTTTGAGGTGGGCAATGCCGAGGTATGCCATAGGGAGGAGGTAGGGCTTTTAGCCTATTCGCCACTTGCTTTTGGTGTGCTTTCCGGAAAGTATCGAGGGGGAAAACAACCGAAAAAAGCAAGACTTACTCTTTTTCCTCATTACGACAGGTACAGTTCCGACCCCTGCAACAATGCAGTAGAACGGTATCATGATTTAGCTCAAAAAAGCGGACTGACCCTAACCCAGCTTGCGCTAGCATTTGTAAATGATCGGCCGTTTATGACCAGTAATATCATCGGTGCAACAGATCTTGTACAGCTGAAAGAAAATATCGATACCGCTGCCATTCGTTTGAGCGAAGATATTTTAACAGAAATTAATTTGATACACGAGGCAATTCCCAACCCTTCGACTTAAAGAGTATCGCTTTTGCCTACTTTGGAATGGCTTCAATAAGGCTTTTCGTATAAGGGCTTTGAGGTTGGTCGTACAGTTTGTCTGCTTCTTGTAATTCAATCAGGTGGCCGTCTTTCATCACCATGATACGGTCAGACATATACTTAACTACAGCCAAGTCATGGGAGATGAATAAATAGCTTAACCCCAATTCTTTTTTGAGGTGGTTAAGTAGATTTAAAACCTGCGCCTGAACGGAAATATCGAGCGCAGCCACACTTTCATCACAGATCAGTAGTTCTGGTTTAGAGGCCAGGGCTCTAGCAATTACAACTCGCTGCCTTTGTCCTCCAGAAAGTTGATGTGGGTAGCGACCGTAAAATTCTGCATTCAACCCAACTTGGGTGAGTAATTGGGTGGCTTCCTCTTGGGTCTGTTTTTGAGGGGCATTTGTATAATAGGCCAAAACTTCTTGGATGGCATTTCCAATTGTTTTTAAGGGATGTAAAGATGCATAGGGATCTTGAAAAACAAATTGAACCTTTTGTCTGAGGGTATACATCAAGTTTTTGTCATTGGGATTGAGTTGTTTTCCTTTAAAGTAAACCGTTCCATGGGAGGGGGAGTCAAGGTAGAGAAGGGTTCTTGCCAGCGTTGACTTTCCACAACCCGATTCTCCTACCAAGCCCAGTGTTTCTCCCGGATAAAGAGAAAAACTGAGGGGAGCTAAAGCTTGGAAAAAGGTTGACTTTTGAAACAGTCCAAGGCGACCCGTGTAGGTTTTTTCGATTTCGTTTACTTCAAGCAGAGGAGGTTGAGAATATATTTTTTCATGTTGTTCCAAACGCTCTTTGGAGGTTTGGCTATGCGTTTTGAAAGTGCCGCTGAGGTAATTTTCAAGGGTGGGTAGCGGAAAGACTCTTTGATTTGTTGAAGGGCGGGCAAAAAGAAGTCCTTTGGTATAGGCTTCTTTGGGGTTGCTGAATATTTTTTGAGTCGTATTTACTTCAACTATTTTTCCTTTGTACATTACTGCCACTCGATCTGCGAGTTGCTTCACAAGGGCCAAATCATGGGAAATAAATAAGACACTCATATTTCGTTTTTGTTGCAATCTTTTCAAAAGTGCAATAATGTCCTTTTGCACTGTAACGTCAAGTGCCGTTGTAGGTTCATCAGCGATCAAAACTTTGGGATGGCAAAGTAATGCCATAGCAATCATTACCCGTTGTTTTTGGCCCCCGCTGATTTCATGAGGATAGGATTTAAAAATTCGTTCAGGATCTGGCAATTGGACCTCTGTCAGCGCTTCCTTGATTTTGAGGTGTTGTTCTTTTTTTGAAAGTGTGGTATGCTGTTGCAAAACCTCCTGCAATTGTTTTCCACAGCGCATGGAGGGATTAAGACTGGATTGGGGTTCTTGAAAAACCATTCCAATTTTATTTCCCCGTAAGCTTTGCCAAAGAGGGCTTTCTAGTTCTAGAAGGGGATGCCCATCAAAAAGAAGTCGCTGGGCTGTTAAGGAGGCATTTTGGGGCTGCAAACCGAGTAGAGAAAGTGCCAGCAAAGACTTTCCACTCCCTGACTCTCCAACAAGAGCCAGAATTTCATTCTCGGATAGCGTTAGGTAAAGGTCACTTAATAGGCACTTCCCGTTTAGTTCAAGGGTTAACTTTTGGACATCCAACAAAGCAATTTGTTTGTTGACATTTGTAGGATGTTTCACCATGAAACAAGGACGCTTTAAAGATTCATTTTCTTCAATTCAGACACGGCATGGTTTACCGCACGTGCGGTAAAGGCCATATAGGTCAAGGAGGGGTTTTGAGTTCCTGAGGAAGTCATAAACGCCCCATCGGTCATATAGACATTAGGTACCGCATGAATCTGATTGTGCTTATTCAGTACCGAAGTTTTCGGATCGTGTCCCATTCGAGCGGTTCCCATCTCGTGGATTCCCTTTCCAATAGGTGCGTTGGAGTCATAGATGTTGACATCTTTACAACCAGCGTTTTCAAGCATTTCAGCGGCTTGAACTTTCCAGTCTTCCTTCATTTTCTTTTCGTTGTCTTTGAATTCAGCATCAAATACAATTTTGGGTAAGCCCCACTGATCGAGTTTGTCATAATTCAAATACATGCGGTTTTCGTGGTAAGGTAATACTTCTCCAAAACCGCCCATACCTACGTTCCATTTACCTGGTTTGAGCATGGCATTTTTAAATTCACTACCGTAGGCAAACTCAGCAATAGCATCAGACCAATTGCCTCGTCTAGCACCTCCTTGGTAGCCGTAGCCTCTTAGGAAGTCAACATTTTTCTTTTTGCCTCCAACGTTTCTAAAACGCGGGATGTAAAATCCATTAGGACGTCTACCGGTAAAGTACTTGTCTTCAAATCCGTCAAAGGATCCAGAAGCTCCACTCCCCAATTGGTGGTCCATGATGTTGTGTCCCAATTCACCGGAGTCGTTACCCATTCCATTTGGAAAGCGTTTTGATTTTGAATTGAGCAGTATGGCAGTAGAGGCCATGGAAGAAGCACAAATAAAGACTACTTTGGAGTTGAATTCAATGACTTCTTTGGTCAGTGCATCGACGATTCTTACTCCTTTTGCTTTTTGGGTAGCTTCATCATAAATGACTTCTGATACGATAGAATTAGGACGTAAGGTCATATTGCCTGTTCTTTCTGCGGCAGGGAGTGTCGAGGAATTTGAGCTAAAATAAGACCCAAAAGGACATCCTCTATCGCAACGATTTCGGAACTGACATTGCGTTCTCCCTCCGTCTGATTTTGTCCCTTGGGTAATATGAGCTACCCTTCCTACTGTCATGACTCGGTCGGTGTAGTTTTTGGCAATGGAAGCTTGTAATTCTTTTTCAACACAGTTTAACTCCATTGGCGGTAAGAATTCACTGTCAGGAAGCTGCGGAAGGTTTAATGCCTCTCCACTGACCCCAATATATTTTTCTACATAGGAATACCAGGGGGCTATGTCTTTGTATCGAACAGGCCAATCTATGGCAATACCATCTCGTAAGTTGGCTTCAAAATCATCGTCACTCCAACGGTACGTTTGGCGCCCCCAGATCAGGGAACGACCTCCTACTTGTGTTCCTCGAATCCAATCAAACGTTTTGTCTTCGTCATAGTCGTATTCCGAATCGTTGTTGTAAAAATGACGATTTCCTTCATTGACGCCCCATCTTTTTTGTTTGTTGTATTTTTTTAAATCCTCTTGGGAAGTTCTTCCTCCATTTTTCATATCCCAAGGGTCTAAATGCATGGTAGGATAATCTTCCAGATGTTTTACCATTCGTCCTCTTTCCAGCACGAGTGTTTTTAATCCGTTTTCACATAATTCCTTGGCGGCCCAGCCACCACTGATTCCTGTTCCTACTACTATAGCATCGAAGTTTTGTTCCATTGTATTCCTAAATAATTTATTGCTATCGAATATAACTATTTTTATTGGCTAAAAATAATTTCTCTTGTTTTAAGTAAGGATTCATTTCGGAGCTTTAAAAAGACTTGTGCAACGGTGACAACATCTTTTTCACAATAGGTGATGATCCGTTTTAAATTTTGTTCTTTGTAATAAACGGAGGCTACTTGACTTCCATCAATATCGTCTTTTGGTGAGGGGATTCCCAAAACATGGGCCATTAATTTTAACGAGGTATAGTGTTTGTAATCTCCAAAACGCCACAGATGAAGCGTATCTAGATGCGGGACCTCCCAAGGCTTTTTGTCAAAAAGCTGAAGACTTTTTGGGAGCGGAACCTGATGAACCAACATGCGTCTGGCAATAAAAGGAAAGTCAAATTCTTTTGCATTATGCCCACATAGTCGATGTCTAGATGAATTAAAATGTACTTCAAGCAGTTGCTTAAAATCCTTCAGCAGCTGTTTTTCTTCCCCAGTAAAACTTTTTAGTCGAAATTCTCTTGGATGTTGTGGGGTAAAGTAGCCTACTGATATACATATGATTTTACCAAATTCTGCCCAAATTCCAGCGCGCTCATAGAATGCTTCCGGGGAAATTTCATCTTTTCTTTGGTAGACCGTTTTTTCGGCAAAATATCCCTTTTCTAGATCCGGAACCTGATCAAAAGTTGCATGCAAAGGGACGGTCTCTATATCGAGAAAAAGGATCTTATGTAATTCAAGGTGCGCTAGCATCTGGGTTAAGTTCAAGTGCAATGTCTATATAACGATAGATGTCAGGAGTAAAAGGGTCGCCTAAAGCTCCTTTTGCCCCCTTACTATGTCCTAGCCGGACCAAGATGAGATCCTCTTCGGGTATGGTTATGACATACTGTCCTAAATGCCCTCGATTCATATAGGTTTTATAGCCTTTGTAGTTTTTAAGCCACCAACTGTAGCCGTATTCCGGACTCTCTTCAAAACGCGGTTTAAGCGAGTGCGCAATAAAGGTAGAATCCAAAAGAGTTTTTCCATTCCATTTCCCATGGTTTTTGAACAGTTTGGAAAGGCGTGCAAAATCTCTCGCATTAGATGCAATACAGCAATAGGCTTTTTCCATTCCTTCTTCTTCGCTGTCCAACTGCCAGTAGGCTTGATGCTCTGCCCCCATCGGATTCCAAAAACTTTCATAGAGGTAAGTGGTTAGGTTTTTACCGGTTGCCTTAGCGATTACCATGGCCAGTAATTGCGTAGTGCCACTTTTGTATTCATACGATTTTCCTGGAACCTCATCTATCGGTTGGGCTAAAATCAATTGATCCAAATCCGTCACAAAATACGCAGCAGTAGTCACAGAGGTTGGGGAATAGTAATTCTCATCCCAATGTTGACCCGATGACATACTGGCGAGATCGCCTACGGTTACTTGTTCCGCATAGGGTCCTTTTAATTCCGGAAAAAAATCCTTTACGGGTTGCGTTAGACTTTCGATATAACCCTCCATTATCGCTTTGCCCAAAAGGGCTGCAACATAACTTTTTGCCATGGAAAAGGAATTGCTTTTGGAGTCTACACCGTATCCATCGTAGTATTTTTCAAAAAAAAGACTGTCATTTTTAAACAATAAAAAAGCAACAGTTCCATTGTCAAAATGAATCTGTTCTTGCGCTTCAGTGAGTCGAACGCTGTTAAATTTGGAATGGAGGGCCCAGGGCTGAGGATTTTCTGACACTGCTAAAATACGATTGTCAAAATTTTCATAATCCGATAAATACGCGGTAGTGTGTCCCTTCATATAGATCGTAGACACGGCTGTTAAGAGGTAGTTGTAATCAGAAACATAGAGCAATCCAAACAGGACTGCTACTGTTAGACTAAGAATTTTTGCAATTTTTTTCATAACCCATTCGTTGGTGTTTACTGACAAGCGTACTTACAAATCTAAGGTTTTTTGAGTGGATGCTTTTTCATGGGCAAGCAGCCATTTTTTCTTGGCTATGCCTCCTGCATATCCCGTCATGGAACCATCACTTCCGATGACTCTATGGCAAGGAATAAAAAGGAGAATCGGATTTTTTCCTATGGCATGGGCAACAGCTCGGATGGCTTTTAAGTCCCCATAGGCTAGGGCGATCTCTTTATAGGTTTTGGTACTTCCCTTGGGAATGTTTTTCACGAGGTCCCATATTTTTTTTTGGAATGCGGTGCCTATTACATTCAATTTAGGAGGGGTAAGTATACCGTGTATGAAATATTCTTCTAGCTTGTTTAACAGCTTAGGCGAGCAAGTAGGTTGAGGGGTTGGAGGGGGCGTGGTAAAGCTTAAAGAGCTTAATCCCTGTTCTGATTCCTCAAACTTTATCCAACCTATTGGGCTATGATAAAAATGAGATTGTGCCATCGGTTTTGAGAAGTTTTTTTTAGCCTATTCAAGTTAGAAAACTTTTTGAATATGCCTTTTCAAATGGCAAAAAAACTTATATTCAAGCCATTAATTAATCACACAAAACTGCAATGAAAAATTTTAAGTGGGAGGGGGTAATGCCTGCTATAACTACCCAATTTGATGAGAATCATCAGCTCGATCTCAAGACCTTTCAAAAAAATTTAGACGCTCAGATCGAAGCTGGAGTACACGGAATTATTTTGGGGGGTACCCTGGGAGAAGCAAGTACAATTACCGCTGAAGAGCGTGGCTTATTGTTGGAAACCACCCTTAGCAAAACAAAGGGTCGTATTCCCGTGATCATGAATATTGCAGAACAAGCAACAAAAGAAGCGGTTCGGCTTGCAGAGCAAGCAGAAGCAGAGGGGGCCAGCGGCTTGATGCTCCTACCGCCCATGCGCTACAAAGCGACCGATACGGAAACCGTTGAATATTTTTCTTCGGTGGCAACTGGCACTTCCTTGCCCATCATGATTTACAACAACCCCGTAGATTATAAAATAGAGGTGACCTTGGATATGTTTGAACAGCTTTCCAAATTTAAAAACATCAATGCAGTAAAAGAATCTACCCGTGACACCACCAATGTTACGAGAATGATCAATCGTTTTAGTGATCGATTCAGCATCCTTTGCGGAGTAGATACCATCGCCCTAGAATGCTTGATGATGGGTGCAACAGGTTGGGTAGCTGGTTTGGTCGATGCGTTTCCAGAAGAAACAGTGGCAATTTATGCGTACTGCAAAGCAGGAGAATGGGAAAAAGCCCGCGAAGTTTTCCGTTGGTTCCTACCCCTTTTAGAGCTCGACATCTCACCTCAACTGGTTCAAAACATCAAACTGTGTGAAGTAGCAACAGGACTTGGAACGGGCCATGTGCGTCCGCCAAGATTGCCCCTTAGGGACAAAGCACACCAAGATGTGCAGGATATTCTAAAGTCAGCACTTAAAACAAGACCAACTCACCTCGACTACAAAAAATACCTATGATAGAAGGCAAAAACTTAATCGCAGGAATTTGGGAGTCCCAATCGGATTCGATTAAATTCAAAACGGTAAATCCCAAAACCCAACAGGAGCTTGCTGTTGATTTTCAGCAGGCCACACCAGATCAAATTTCGAGAGCGTTGGAGGCTGCCTCAGCGAGTTTTCCACAGGTGTCGGAACTCACTTTTTCCGATCGAATTCGGTTTTTGGAATGTATCGTGGAGGAATTAGAATCGATTCAGCCAGAACTCATTGCTACTTATCAATTGGAATCCGCATTGCCTGAGGGGAGAGCAAACGGAGAGTTTCAACGAACCGTAGATCAAATATCCCGTTTTGTTGAGCTTTTGAAAAAAGGAACTTTTGTAAAGGCTACCTTACATACCACAGGACCGGACTTAAGAAAAATGCTCGCTCCTTTGGGTCCCATAGTAGTATTTGGAGCTAGTAATTTTCCGTTGGCTTTTTCTACAGCAGGGGGTGATACCATTTCTGCCTTTGCCGCGGCCTGTCCCGTTATCGTAAAGGCACATCCCTACCATGCGGGAACCAGTGAATTGGTCGCTCAAGCAATCAGTAAGGCTGTGACCCGATGCGACTTACCTCATGGGATTTTTTCTCATTTAGGCGGACAATCTCATGACATCGGAGGTCAACTTGTGTCCCATCCTGCGGTAAAAGGGGTCGGGTTTACCGGGAGTTTTGCTGGAGGAAAAGCCTTGTATGATCTAGCCCAACAAAGGGAGCAACCCATACCGGTTTTTGCTGAAATGGGGAGTATCAATCCAATTTTTATAACAGAATCTAAGCTCCAATCAGATGGGGCTTTAGCAGAAGCAATTGCCCAGTCTGTTACCTTAGGTACAGGACAGTTTTGTACGAACCCTGGACTGATCGTTGCTTGTGATACGTCTGGTCAATTTGATTTAGCCCAGAAAATAAGCGATAGTATAAGAGATATAGAATTGCCACCTATGGTTCATAGTAACATTCAAGCGCAATATGACAAACAATTGTTTGGTTTACAAGGCAATGATAAACTCGATACATTTTTTAAATCCGAGACCTGTGCTGCAGCCATTGGGAGTGTAAGCGCAGCTACCTTTTTAAGTGATTCCAGTTTAAAGGAAGAAGTTTTTGGACCCTTTACCTTGGTAGTAGTTTGCAACAGTTCGGAGGAACTGCTTGCAGTTGCAGGAGCACTAGAAGGCCAATTGACGGCAACCGTTTTAGGAGAAAGTTCGGACGCTACTATTTTAAAATCCCTTTTGTCTCAATTAAAATCAAAGGCAGGAAGGATATTATTTCAAGGAGTTCCTACGGGAGTTGCCGTTACCGAAGCCATGCAGCATGGAGGACCTTTTCCCGCCACTACAGACAGCCGATTTACTTCCGTAGGTACAGACGCAATTTACCGATGGTTACGACCTGTAGCTTTTCAAGATTGTCCCAATGCCTTATTACCCGATGCATTAAAAGATGAAAATCCGCTGAACCTACTAAGAACAGTAAATGGGGAATTTACTACTGCCACCCTATGAAACAGACCGAGCGAATAGTTTTTGATTGTATTGATGGAAATACTGCTGGAAATCCGGTGCGCTTGGTCAGGTCTCCTAAGCCGAGTCTTCAGGGGCTGAATATGGGCGAGAAACGAATTCACTTTTTAAAGGAATTTGACTGGATTCGAACCGCCTTGATGTTTGAACCCCGAGGACATGATATGATGAGTGGAAGTTTTTATTACGATCCACAAGATCCAAACAATGACGTAGGAATTTTGTTTATTGAGACCAGCGGCTGCTTGCCGATGTGTGGGCATGGGTTGATAGGAGCATTGACTTTTTTACTGGAAGAAAAATTGATCAAACCCAAAACCGCAGGGGTGGTACGAGTGGAAACTCCTGCAGGGTTGGTGATTGCCGAGTATCAAACCAGTGGAAACAACATACAGTCGGTAAAATTTACGAATGTACCTGCTTTTCTTGCTGCCACTTCCCTAGTAGTAGACTGCCCCGACTTAGGCACCTTAAGTGTAGACGTAGCCTACGGAGGAAATTTTTATGCCATCGTTGACATGCAAGATCATTTTAAAGGAATACATTCTTATACAGCAAATCAGTTGGTAAGCTGGAGTAGGGAGATTCGTTCCCAGCTCAATTCCAAGTATGAGTTTACCCATCCTTTGGACGATAAAATTAAAGGATGCAGTCATGTGTTGTGGGGAGGAAAACCAACCCAGCCCGGGGCAACAGCAAGTAATGCTGTATTTTATGGAGATAAAGCAATTGATCGCTCCCCCTGTGGCACAGGGACTTCAGCACGTATGGCGCAATGGTTCGCAAAAGGTAAACTTAAACTAGGAGATTCCTTTGTTCATGAAAGTATTATCGGCTCTATTTTTTATGGAAAAGTGGAAGCACGAGCCAGGGTTGGGACTTTTGATGGAATTCTTCCAAGCATTCAAGGCAGTGCACGGATTACGGGATACAATCAACTGATTCTAGATCCTGAGGATCCCTATCTTAAAGGCTTTCAAGTATTGTAACCCATGACCCAAAAAAAAATTGTAATTATCGGTGGAGGTATAGTGGGCTTGTGTACGGCCTATTACTTAAATAAAGAGGGACATGAAGTTACCGTAGTCGATAAAGGCCAGCTTAAGTCAGGGGCTTCCTTTGTAAATGCAGGTTATCTGACACCGAGTCATATTATTCCCCTCGCTGCTCCCGGGATAATCTCTAAGGGATTTCGATGGATGTTTAAAGCGTCGAGCCCCTTTTATATCCAACCCAGGTTGGACAAAGACCTGATACAATGGGGATTAAAATTTATGAAATCTTGCACACCTACGCATGTGCAACAATCCATACAGGCCATCCTTACAATTAATCTGCTGAGCAAACAGTTATTTCTCGAGATGCAAAAGCAGCCTGAGTTTGATTTTCATCTTGAAACTAAGGGATTGTTAATGGCCTATAAAACTTCTCAAGCAGAAAAAGAAGAAGCTGAAGTAGCGGTTCAAGCTAAAGAGTTAGGGTTAAAAATTGATCAGTTAGGACCTGAGGAAGTGTTACAAAAACAGCCTTTGGCTCCTATGAACATCGCTGGGGCGTATTGGTATGAAAGTGATGCGCACAGTACCCCTGAAGTTTTTATGAAAAACATCATCGGTGTATTAAAAAATGCAGGGGTGAATTTTATTCTGGAAAATGAAGTTACCCACTTTACAACCCAAGGAGGGACTGTCAAATCTGTAGGTACTGCTCAAGAAGCGCTAGAGCTTGATGAGCTTGTAATTGCCAGTGGAGCTTGGTCGGAATCTTTGTTAAAAAGCTTAGGAATTCGTCTTTCTATTCAAGCAGGTAAAGGGTATAGAATAAACGTAAGCCAACCCACTGGAATTACGATTCCATCGATACTTTTGGAGGCCAAAGTTGCCGTTACTCCGATGCAAGGATTTACCCGCTTTGGGGGAACCATGGAGCTTTCAGGAATCAATCATCACATCAACACGAAGCGGGTAGCTGCAATAGCAAAAGCGGCTTCAGATTATTATCCTCATACCAGTATAACTTCAGAAGAACGAATCCAAGCACAATGCGGTTTACGTCCGCTTTCCCCGGATGGACTGCCCTTTATCGGCAGACCTTCCGCCTACAACAACTTGGTCCTGGCTACAGGTCATTCGATGATGGGATGGAGTTTGGGTCCAGCCACAGGAAAATTGGTCTCAGAATTGATATCAAATCAGCAAACTTCCATGCCGATAGATTCCTTCAGTCCCGAACGTAACTACGGGGTTTAAAGTGTAAAGTCAACTCCCCCAGCATAGGCTTGTGCTTTAAACACAACTTTTCCAAAAAGAGGTTGTGCTAAGGTGGCTGAAACGCCCCATTTTTTTCCTATTTGCAGGGCAATTTTACCGCCAAGAATCATGCTTTCTGCATTATTCGCAAAAATACTTCCGTTCGAAGTTGTTGCATTTAAGGTCCCGTTATAGAGCGGTTTAATCCAATGCAATCGGGTAAGGAGTAAAAGTTTATTTTGCCAAAATTGGGTTCCTGTTTCAAAATAACTGTGTAGCTCATCTGAAAATCCTTGAGTACGGTTGTTGATTCCTAGATAAGATTTAAGATAGAAGTTTTGTTTTCCTAGCCCAAAACTACTACCCGCATTGAGTTGTATCATTTGGTTGAATTCGCCATCGCCTGTTTGATAGCTGCCATCGCTTCCTGCAGCTGCCTTTCCTGAGGGGATGCCCAAGGTTAGGGTGCCAGAAAACACCCATTTTCCTGTGGTTTTGATTCCGTATTCGACTCCTACATTCACATCTCCAAAACTGTTAAATTCTTGTCTGGGTTCATATATTTTTCCATTGGTTTGAGATACTTGAGCAAATTGATACATATGGACTAAAAAGGGGATGTAAGCAAGGAGATTAATCTTTTTTGATAAACCGTATTGGGCATAAATACTGTTTATCAAAAGCCCTCGCGTAGCATTGGGATCCACGATTCCTTGGTCTGTATAGTGTTCATCTGCTAGTAAAGACCAACTTCCGATTTTATAATATCCCTTTCTTTTTTCATTGATCCATTGACCATGTGCTGTAAGGGCAAAAAGTAGAAATACTAAATAGAATCTGTTTTTTTTCATCAATCGTAAATTTTTGCTTCTCCCACTTTGACATTAAACGGTTTGCACCAGTACAGGATGTACTGATAGTCCATCAGTTCGATGGAGCTGGGGAGCAGGTAGCTATGCGCTCCACTAAAAACGTTTACGGCTCCTATTTCGTAGGCTTGAGCGGTAGTGTTGTTGTTATTCGATAAGTAAATGTAAAGTCCGGGCAAGGTGCTGGTGGCGCGATAGTCTTCGCCCAAAGCGAGTAGCAAACCCTCCTCTGTTTTGGACAAGGTAAAGCTCCCTTCTAAAACATAGCCACTTTTGGTTTCTACAGTCCCTGAATAGGAGGTGGGGGGCTCCATCAACAAGGGGATGACTTGAATTGAGTTAACTGCACTAAGGAGGGTATCGGATACTAGCGCAGAAACGGTGATGGTAGCCACTCCCATTTGTACCGCTGTGATTACCCCATTTTCATCTACTTCCAATACCGATTCGTCTGAGCTTGACCAGTTTAATTCTGGAAGGGGGTCTTGATTAACATGTAGAAAATTGACTTCAATTTGATGACGGGTTTGTTCAAATATTTCTGCAATCAGGGTAGTTATTTCTAAGCTCGGAAGTTCCGTTTCCATCTCCTCACTGGTCTCCATTTCCTCTGATCCAGCGGTTGGATTGTCGTTTACAATTATATTACTGATTACGTTAATCGTGATTTTTGATTCAATTAAAACCCCTTCTTCTGTGGTGGTTTGCGCAACCAGTTCAGCCGTTCCCTTTTGAATTGGGGTTAGTGTTCCATTGGGTTGTACCGTGATGATATCCGGATGTAAACTTTTCCATTGTATTTGAGCTTCCTGAATCCGATCGCCTACAGCGTTAAAATAGGGGGCGTTAAGTTGGAAAGAAGAACCCAAGGGGAGTTCCTCTATGGCGTTCACGATTCTCAGCGTTGGAGGAACGTAATCATCAATTAAGTCAACTCCAGTGCAAGAATAGACAAGTAAAGCGAGTGTGCAAATGAGGGGCTTCATTTTTCAAAATTTGGGACAATTAAAGGTAGTGTATTTCTTTACAACACAAAAAACTACTTAAAGAAATTCAATGGCCTCTTCTGCAAAATAGGTAGCGATTAGTTGCGCACCGGCTCGTTTAAAACTCATCAATTGTTCCATCATAACTTGATCGTGATCTATCCATCCTTGCGCTGCAGCGGCTTTAAGCATGGCATATTCACCACTTACCTGATAGGCTGCAATTGGGGTGTGGAAGCTGTTTTTCAAATCTCGTATGATGTCTAAATAGGCAATCCCTGGTTTTACCATTACGATATCAGCACCTTCTTCTATATCGCGTTGGGTTTCAACAAAGGCTTCGTCTCGATTGGCAAAATCCATTTGATACGTTTTTTTATCACCAAAACCAGGCGCAGAATCCAATGCCTCTCGAAAGGGCCCATAAAAAGCAGAAGCGTATTTTGCACTGTAGCTCATGATAAGCGTATCGTGAAAGCTTGCTTCTTCGAGCTGCTCTCGTATGCGAAGTACACGTCCGTCCATCATGTCACTCGGGGCAACTACATCGGCTCCAGCTTGCGCATGCGATACTGCCATTTCAGCAAGTACGCTGACCGTTTTATCGTTTGTAATTTTTCCTTCTTCTACAATTCCGTCGTGTCCGTAGGAGGAATAAGGATCCAGTGCTACATCTGTCATGACGAGCATTTCGGGTACTGCATTTTTGATCACACCTATTGCTTTTTGCATCAAACCCTCTGGGTTTAGTGCTTCCTTCCCAGTATTGTCTTTGAGTTGCTCAGCAACTTTTACGAAAAGGAGTACGGCTTTAATGTCCTTGTTCCAAAGGGCTTTAGCTTTTGAGGCAAGCAAGTCCAGAGACAATCGAAAATATCCGGGCATAGAGGCTATGGGTTCTTTGAGTTGGCTACCCTCTACAACAAAAAGCGGCACAATAAAATCGTTTGGCGTAAGCTGATGTTCTTGAAGTAAGCTTCTCAAGCTGGAGGAACTTCGGAGTCTTCTATTGCGGTGTATGGGATACATGAGTTTTAATTTAGTGGTTCTTCAGTCGTGTTTTCTGTAGCTGTATTTTCAGTATTCAGTTCTAGAGTATGTGGGGCATCTTCTTCTACTTCATTTTCCAATTCCATCGGTTTTGATTTTTTTAATGTCCCCATCAGCATGACTAGCATGGAACTTAAAATCACAATCAAAAGGACCCGCTCGTCTATAGGGCTGATGGAAAGATCGATAAAAGAAACCTCTTTAAGTTGAATAAATAACAAAATGCTAATCAGTCCTCTTGGCGATAAATAAACCAAGGAACTGGGTTTTACTCGAAACGTAGTCGCGGTAAAATACAAATACCGCAAAAGGAGCATGATACCAATAATCAGCACCCCATAAAGTACGGGTTCAATGGAATTAAAATCACTAAGCTGAATGGAAAATCCAAAAAATAAAAAGAAAAACGTCCTTACAATAAAGGTGGATTCGGCCGTTAGTATATGAAATTCGCGCAACTCATTTTCGGTTTTTTCCTGATCCAAATACCGTATTAAAAAGCGGGGGAGTAAATTTTTAACATTACTCAAGAAAATTCCAAAAATAAAAATGGTAACCAAGGCAGGAAGATGGAAAAATTTTCCAAACGCATAGACCAAAATTAACAAGGCAAGAATCAAGAAAAACTTGACGTGGTGTTCGATTTGACGGATTAAACGGTACAAAACATAGGTTATGGCGATAGAAATAACAATTACCCCTAGGATTTGAAGAAAAAGAGAAACCAGTGGTGTAGCACCGATTAAATCTTCTTGGGCTTCAAACTGACGCAGGGCATAATTAAATATCATAATCCCTAATATGTCTGAAAAAGTCGATTCATAAACGACAAACTCTCGATCTTGCTTGAGTAAGCTCGCCGCAGACGGGATGGCAACAGCACTGCTGATAATTGCTAAGGGTATAGCGGAAAGCGTTGCGAGTTGACGCTCCATTTGAAAGAGGTAGGTAAAAATCAACTGTAGAGCTACAATGTTAAGGATCAAAATAATTAAGGCCGCTAAAAATCCTTTTAAAATAAGGGTGCTTTTTTCCTTACTGATCTCGAGTTCTAAAGCCCCTTCCAGAACAATTAGGATCAAACCAATGGTTCCAAGTACCGGAATGAGATTGTCCAAAAAGCCTAACTCATCATAGCCATAGGCTGAGGTAATGGCTCTGACGCCGATCCCGGTAAGCATTAGTAAAATGACAGAAGGAAATTTTGTTTTTCGCGCAAAGGCATCAAACAAATAGGAAAATATGATCAATAAAGGAAGTACAAATAAGATGATTAGGGTATCCATGGGTTTTAATTTGAGATTAAATTACAAAAATTGATAGGGAGTTTGTGTTTTTTAAATCCATTCCTTTGGATTTTTGAGCACTGCTAGGAGTTGTGCTTCTTGACTTCCAGGCTCAGGTTCGTAGTTGTATTTCCATTGAACATGAGGGGGTAAGCTCATCAAAATACTTTCAATACGCCCCTTGGTTTTTAAACCAAAAAGCGTTCCTTTATCATGGATCAGATTAAACTCCACATAACGGCCTCTTCGTAATTCTTGCCAATCGCGTTGGGCTTCCGTATAGGGCAGGTCTTTTCTTTTTGATACTATGGGCAAGTAGGCATCTAGGAAAACATTTCCTACCTCTGTTACAAAGTTGTAGCGGTCTTGAATGCTAAAGTCGTCATTTGCTTTGAGGTAGTCAAAAAACAAGCCGCCTATACCTCTAGCCTCTTCCCTGTGCTCGTTGTAGAAATAACGGTCGCATTGGTTTTTAAATTTTTTGTAAAAATCTACATGGTGAAGATCGCAGGCTTTTTTACACTGTTGGTGAAAATGGAGGGCATCTTCTTCAAAGAGGTAATAGGGTGTAAGGTCTTGCCCCCCGCCAAACCATTGGTCGATCAAAGAGCCGTCTTTAGCATACATTTCAAAATAACGCCAGTTTGCATGAACCGTTGGGGTCATCGGATTTTTGGGATGAAGTACCAGGCTCAATCCACAGGCAAAAAAGTCTACTTCTCTTACCTTGAAGTAGGCCTGCATGCTTTCGGGTAGCGGACCGTGAACTGCAGATATGTTCACTCCTCCTTTTTCAAATACTGCTCCGTTTTCGATCACCCTACTTTGGCCACCCCCTCCTTCGGGACGTTCCCAACGGTCTTCTTTAAACGTAGCTTTTCCGTCTACCTTTTCCAAGGCTTGGGTAATCTGATTTTGTAGGTTTTGAATGTACGTGTAAAATTGATCTTTCATGGGGATTCGGTTTGTATTAATAATATGATTTTACTGCATCGACAAATGCCTTGGCATGGTCAACGGGGATGTTGGGCAAAATTCCATGTCCCAGATTTACGATATAGCGGTCTTTGCCAAATTCATTGATCATCTTGTAAACAGCTGTTGTGATTTCGGGGATGGGAGAAAGCAATCGAGCAGGGTCAAAATTTCCTTGTAAAGTTATTTGTCCCCCCGATAGGTAACGTGCATTTCGAGCCGAACAGGTCCAGTCAACCCCTAAGGCAGCCGCTCCTGATTTTCCCATTTCGTGTAGGGCAAACCAACATCCTTTTCCAAAAACAAGGACAGGAATTTCCTCTTTGAGTGCGGTAATGATTTGCTGAATATAAGGCCAAGAAAAGAGGTTGTAATCCTCGGGTGAAAGGAGTCCTCCCCAGGAATCAAAAATTTGAACCGCATGCACTCCCGAACTTACCTTTTCTTTGAGATAAGCGATGGTGGTATCGGTAATTTTTTGAAGTAACGCATGAGCTGCTTTGGGTTCGCTGAAACAAAAAGCCTTCGCCTTATCGAATGTTTTGGATCCTTGCCCTTGGACAGCATAACAGAGTAACGTCCAGGGCGAACCGGCAAATCCAATCAGGGGGACCCTGTTGGCAAGAGCGCCTTGTGTCATTTTTACGGCATCCATTACATAGCCCAGATGTTCCTCTATGTCGGGAATGATGACTTGGTCAACATCGGCTTGAGATCGTATTGGATTAGGAATCCACGGACCAACCCCTTCCTTCATTTCAACCGGAATCTGCATGGCCTGGAGCACAACCAAAATATCACTGAAGAGGATGGCCGCATCAGGGCCGATCTGATCGATAGGCATGACGGTAATTTCAGTAGCCAATTCTGGAGTCTGACAACGGGTAAAAAAATCGTATTTCTCCTTGAGTTTCATAAAATCAGGCAGATAGCGTCCCGCTTGTCGCATCATCCAAACGGGAGGTCTGGTTACGGTTTCTCCCCTTAGGGCTTTTAAAAACAAATCATTTTTGAGCATGGTGGTGAGTAAAATAGTTATGAATGCTTAAGAAGAGTTGGGTTTCGTTGGGTTCTTTAGCAATGCTGTAATTTTGAGTGTAGGGGTGCAAAAAAGAGGCAGTGGTAGCTCCAATACAAAACCCTCGGGTTTGCGGCTCCCAGGAATTGGTCCTGAAAAAACTATCCACAGCTGAGGGGCTAAAAAACAGTATTCCGTCAAAATGGGTATTCAGCTGTTTGGGGGTTAATACGGTATCGTAAATTTCGTGTAGGGTATGGAGGATGTTGTTTTCAGAAAAAAATTGCTCAACTTCTGGTCTTCTTCGCTTTCCGCAAAAAAATGAAAAACGCTCATTTTTGTACATTTTTTTTAAAAAATGGACCAATTCAGCTGAATTTTGAGTCATTTTAATCACTTTTTGCCCATTTTTCTCTATTAGCGATTTTGTTTTTTCGCCTACACAGTAGTATTTTTTTTTCTCCAGTAAGGGGCTGAGTTCTGGGTTTGAAAAAGCAATTTGTACCGCATTTTGACTGGTAAACAGTACATGATCCTCCACAAAATTGATTGAAAAGTGTAGCGGTTGGATTTGTATAAAAGGTTGTTCGACCAATGAAAATCCATGTTGAATCAACCGATCTCTTAATCCAAGACTGAGTTTTTTTGTAGCGAGCAATTTCATTTCGACAGTTGGGATTTGATTTCATCTATTAGGGAAGCCCCTCCCTGGTCAAGAATTTTTTTCGCCGATTGAATTCCAAGTCCTTTAGCATCTTGAAGAGAAACCACCTCTTCTATCTGCTTAGCCTGACTGCCGTCAAGCGAAAAGAGCCCCCCCTGAAAAAACAATTTACTTCCTTTTATTTTCGCAATTGCTCCGATGGGAGCCGTACATCCTCCTTCGAGCGTATTTAAAAAACTACGTTCGATTTCAGTGCATAAAGCCGTTTCAGAGGAATTAAGGCGGTCTAAAAAAGGCAGTACAGCACTGTTGGAACTTAAAGAGGCAATGCCGATGGCCCCTTGTGCTGGCGCAGGAATCATCCAATCCAGCTTGTTGTAGTGTAGATCAGAAAGCTCCAAGCGTTCTATTCCCGCTTGAGCGAAAATTGCACCTGTCCACTCGGATTGGGCTAGCTTTTCTAGTCTTTTTTGCACATTACCCCTAAGGTTTTCAACCGTATAGTCAGGATATTTTCTAAGCCATTGCGCTTTTCTTCTCAAGCTTCCTGTGCCTATGATTTTTTTTGGAGGAGTGTTGTGCTCGGGAGGGTATACCAAAACATCAGCACAGGCTCCACGGGCTAAAACGGCCTTAATTTCTATCCCTTCTGCCAAAACAGTGGGGACATCTTTTAAGCTGTGCACCGCAATATCAATTCTTTGGTCCAGTAAAGCAGCGTCGAGCGTTTTGGTGAAAATTCCTTGAATGCCCATTTTGTAAAGCGGATCCCTTAGGTTTTGGTCTCCCTCACTTTCTACAGGTATCAGTTCAGCAGAAACTCCAAGCGCTTGAAGTTGATTTTTAACTTGCTGGGCTTGCCAAAGTGCTAATGCACTATTTCGTGTTCCGATCCGTATCATTTTTCGAGATATTGCTCAGGGTTCAATTCAAAAACATCCTGAAGCAAGTGAACGGTTTCATCTGCTTTGTGTGGGTTTGATCTCAAATAAGCAGCCAATTGTCCCATGATTTTTTGAGCCGTATAATCGGCATCGTTTTCTGAAAGCGCCTCTGCATTGGGCTTGGGTTGCTTTATTTTTTCCCTAAACGCTTTAAGAGTCGGTACGTATTTACGGTGGGTCAGCCATTCCAAAAATTCCAACTCCACACTCTGTAGTATGGCTTCGGCTTGGGGGATGAATTGCTTTCTTTTTTCAAACGTGGCATCGGTAATTTGAGAAAGTTCATCCAAGTGAATCACATGAGTTTGGGGTCTTTCGTTAAGTGCGGGATCTACATTTCGAGGAAGTGAAAGATCTAAAATTAAAAGCGGTTTGTGGTTGTGAATCAAATCGGCTGTGATGGTTGGCTTCTGGGAACTGGTAGCAACAATGAGCACATCGCTTTCTCGGATGGAGGCTGTTAATTCTCCAAAAGGTCTGACTTCTACAGGGAATTTTCCGGCAATTTTTTCCGCTTTTTCTTGGGTTCTGTTTATCAGAACGATATGGTCATTTTGACTGTGTTTCACCAAATTTTCACAGGTGTTTGCACCAATTTTCCCGGTTCCAAAAAGCAAGATATTTTTTTGAGCAATGTTTTCTACATTTTGTAAAATGTATTGGACGGATGCAAAGGCTACTGAGGTAGCTCCGCTGGAAATTTGGGTTTCTGTTTTAATTCTTTTGCTCGCCTGAATTACAGAATTTATGAGCCGCTCCATGTTTCCTTGGGCAAGTCCCATTTTTTTAGAACGATAAAAGCCCTGTTTGATTTGGCCAATAATTTCAAAATCTCCAAGAATTTGGCTTTCAAGTCCCGTTCCCACACGGAAGAGGTGATGAATTCCCTTGTCTTCTTCCAGAGCATATCCTATTTGATCAAAGCTTTCTCTAGATCCTGCCGCATGGGCACAGAGTAACTCGATCAGTTCTGTGGCAGAAAAAGTCCATCCGTAGAGCTCCGTTCGGTTGCAGGTATTGATTAGGAGAAGGTCTTGTATTCCTCTTTCTTTTGCCTCTAAAAAGAGCGCATGGAGTTGGGAGTCACTAAGGCTAAAGTGCCCACGACGGTCGATGGAGGCTGTTTTATGGCTAACCCCTACAACATAAAATTTTTTGTTTTTAGTCAAAAAAGGGCGGTTTAAATTCCGACACAAAAATAAGTGAGTCAGGGGTTAAAAAATACCGCTATAAAGTTTTAAAATAGCACTTTAGGTTTTTTTGCTAGAATTCTTAAAACTCTTTTAAAAGGCTTATTTTTGTAGCCCATAGCATAGTTTTATTTTAATTGTGCATATAAATTAGAATCCTATGAAGGAAAAAAATAACGAAAAAAGTTCTTTTGAACTTACGGAGATAAATTCGGGTTGTTTTGTAATGCGAACCAAAAATGATACCGATCAGATTTTGGATCTAACCCATGCCGTGGCTCAAGATTTTTTACAATTTCATTTTTGTTTAAAAGGACAGATGAATTTTCGATACAACCAGGGCAGCTATACCTTTCCTTTAAATGAAAATCATTCTATGTTGCTCTACAATCCCGCCAAAGAACTGCCTATAGATGTGGAGCTGAGCGAAAATACGTGGCTTGTTAGTGTGTTAATTTCCATAACCAAATTCCATGCGTTATTTTCTTCTGATGCGGATCATATTCCTTTTTTAAGTTCAGAAAACAGTTCAAAAAAATACTACGACAACCTGCCTTTCAATTCCTCTATTGCTGTGGTTTTGAGTCAGATCTTGCAATCCAAAGTACACGATAGTTTAAAAACACTGTACATACAAGGAAAGGTCTATGAGTTGTTAAGTCTGTATTTTAATAAAAGTGAAGATCCCTCCGTAGAGCAATGCCCCTTTTTGGTAGATGAAGAAAATGTAAGAAAAATCAGAAAGGCCAAAGAAATTGTATTGGATCGTATGACGGATCCCCCTTCTTTAGAGGAGCTTGCAGTTGAAATTGGACTTTCCTTAAAAAAATTAAAAGAAGGGTTTAAAGAGCTTTATGGCGATACGGTCTATGCCTATCTAATAGATCACAAAATGGAAGAGGCATGCAGGATGTTGAATTCACAAAAGTACAATGTAAATGAAGTAGGAATAAAGCTAGGCTACAGTTCGGCAAGCCATTTTATCGCTGCCTTCAAAAAGAAGTATGGAACGACTCCAAAGAAATATTTAGGTTCAGTATCTTCGTAAAAAAATTGTCAATGAAAGGTGTACTTTTAGTCAATCTGGGTTCTCCAGACAGTACCGAAACAAAAGATGTAAGGTCTTATTTAGATGAGTTTTTGATGGATGAAAGGGTGATCGATCTTCCCAAGTGGTTTCGAACCTTTCTGGTCAAGGGCATCATCTTAAAGACACGACCCAAAAAATCTGCAAAAGCCTACAGGAAAATCTGGTGGGAAGAAGGTTCCCCCTTGATCGTACTCTCTGAACGGCTTCAAGAAAAAATTCAAAAAAAAGTTTCTACTCCAGTGGCTTTGGCCATGCGCTATGGAAACCCTTCCCTGCATTTTGGTTTAGAAGAGTTGGCAAAGCAAGGGGTTACAGAAGTGCTTTTGGTTCCGCTTTATCCTCAATTTGCAATGGCTACCACTGAAACCATCCTTGTGCTGGCTGAAGAAATTAGAAGTAAGTATTTCCCCCAGATGGAATTTACTTCTTTACCGCCATTTTACAACCATCCGGATTACATTCGCGTATTGTCAAACTCGATTCAAGAAGCGCTGAAGGGGAAAGACTGGGAGCATCTTTTGTTTTCTTACCACGGGGTTCCTGAGCGGCACATTCGCAAGTCGGATGTCACCAAATCGCATTGCAAAATGGATGGAAAATGTTGTTTCGAAGAGTCTCCAGCTCACGCGTATTGCTACAGACATCAATGCGAAATGACTACGAAAAACGTTGCGGACTATTTGGAGTTAAAAGAAGGCACCTATTCGACAAGTTTCCAGTCTCGGGTGTCGATTTTAGGTTCTTGGTTAAAGCCCTACACTGACAAAACTGTTGAGGAATTTGCTAAAAACGGAACGAAAGAATTGGCGATTGCTACTCCCGCTTTTGTGTCGGATTGTTTAGAAACCCTCGAGGAGATTGGAATGGAGGCAGCAGAAGATTTTGAAGAAAAGGGAGGCAAAAAGTTGCATGTCATTCCGTGTATCAACGATAGAGAAGATTGGGTAAATGTGATGAGCAGGTGGATCGACGAGTGGGCGCTTAACAAAGCTGCTCAATGAGTGTCAAGTCAACCGAAGCGCTTGGAAGCAAACCCATTCCCAAACTTTTAATTCAGCAGGCAGTTCCCGCTTCCATTGGAATTCTGGTGATGTCGTTAAATATTCTAATCGATACGATTTTTGTCGGTCAGTGGATTGGTTCCAACGCCATTGCCGCCATAAATGTCGTCCTACCTGTTTCGTTTTTTATTGCTGCCTTGGGAATGTCGATCGGCGTAGGAGGGGCTTCCATTATATCCCGCGCCTTAGGAGAAAATTTAAGATCCAAAGCCGAATGTACTTTTGCCAACCAGATTTCGTTAACCCTATTTTTAACGGTAGTCGTCGTGGTGTTTGGATTGTATTTTGTCAATGATATTATCCCGCTTTTTGGAGGAAAAGGAAGTTTGTTTTCTTTGGCAAAAACCTATTATTTGGTCGTGATGTACGGGGTTCCCGTTTTGGCATTTTGTATGATGTCTAATGCTGCAATTCGGGCTGAGGGAAAACCCAAAAATGCGATGTATGCCATGTTGTTGCCCTCGGTTTCCAACTTGGTTTTGGATTATATTTTCATTCGGGTATTTGACTGGGGGATGCTGGGAGCAGCTTGGGCAACTACCCTCTCTTATGGAGTATGCGCCGCATATATTCTCTATTTTTTTCTTTCAAAAAAATCCATACTTCAACCAAAATGGGAAGATTTTACGTTGGAATTTACCCTTATAAAAGAAATCGCTTCTTTGGGTTCGGTCACACTGGTTCGTCAAGCCATGGTAAGTTTAACAGTTTTATTGGTAAATACCCTGCTTTTTTCTTTTGGGGGCGAAGCTACAATTGCTGTCTATGCCATCGTGAGTAGAATGCTCATGTTTGCGACGTTTCCCATTTTTGGAATAACGCAGGGATTCCTTCCGATTGCCGGATTTAATTACGGCGCCAAGAATTGGAAGCGGGTACGAAAAGTCATTAATATATCTATCGGATATGCCAGTGTTTTAGCTACTCTAGTGTTGCTGTTTATCCTGTTTTTTGCGGATCAGATCCCTACTCTTTTTTCTAAAGATACGGTGGTCAATGCTCAAACCCCTGCAGCACTTAAATACGTATTTGCAGCTTTACCAATTGTTGGCATACAGCTCATTGGAGCAGCTTATTTTCAAGCTGTGGGGAAAGCTTTGCCAGCGCTGTTGTTGACCCTCAGTAGGCAAGGCTTGATTTTTATTCCTTTATTATATCTCCTGTCTTCTTTTTATGGCGTCATTGGAGTTTGGATGGCATTTCCGATTGCAGACGTAATTTCTACGATCATTACAGCTTACTTTCTCAATAGAGCAGTTCGAAAAGAACTTTTTGTTTAAGGTCGATGGGAAGCCCAATGCAATCCACCTGGCAATAGGAATTTATTTTATACTTTTAATTGATGTAAATCCGACTTTTAAAAAAAATTAAAACATGCTAAGAAATCAATTTTTTTCCTCGAAATTGTTTTTATCCTTTTTACTTCTATGCGTCTTTATTGAGCCCGCTTTCGGTCAACGCAGCAAGAAAAATCAGACGAAGAATACGTTGATTTATCCAAAAGAAGCCTATGCACCGCTTCAGTACCGTTCACTAGGGCCACACAGAGGAGGTCGTTCGGCTGCGGTTACGGGCGTTCCCGAAAAACCAAACCTGTATTATTTTGGTGCTACTGGGGGAGGTGTTTGGAAAACAGCGGATGGAGGCCAAACCTATGAGAATATTTCTGATGGATTTTTTGGAGGCAGTATTGGTTCTGTAGCGGTAGCTGCTAGTGATCCAAATGTCCTTTATGTCGGTGGAGGTGAAGTGACTCTAAGAGGGAATGTGTCCTCAGGTTATGGACTTTGGAAGTCTGTTGATGCTGGAAAAACTTGGAAGTTTTCGGGTTTACCCAATTCCAGACATATTCCTAGAATTGTGATTCATCCCAACAATCCTGAGATTGTCTATGCCGCTGTGCTTGGAAATATTTACAAACCAACAGAAGAAAGGGGGGTATATAAAAGTATAGATGGGGGGAAAAATTGGGAAAAAGTATTGTTTTCCAATGCAACTGCTGGAGCGGTTGAATTGGTTATGGATCCTAGTAATCCGAGAGTGTTGTATGCCTCAACCTGGCGGGTGAATCGAACTCCTTACAGTTTAAATAGCGGTGGGGAAGGTTCAGCCTTATGGAAAAGTACGGATGAAGGGGAGACTTGGGACGAGATCAGTTTAAATCAGGGCTTTGCTTCTGGAATATTAGGGATTATGGGGATTACCGTTTCCCCAGTTAATCCTCAAAAAGTTTGGGCAATAGTTGAAAACAAAGAGGAGGGGGGTGTCTATTTTTCTGAAGATGCTGGAATGAGTTGGAAACACATCAACGACAGTAGAGCACTACGTCAGCGCGCGTGGTATTATTCCAAAATATATGCAGATACGCAGGATGAAGACATCGTTTATGTAATGAATGTTTCCTATCATAAGTCAAAAGACGGAGGAAAAACCTTTCAGAGTAACAATGCTCCCCACGGAGACCACCATGACCTTTGGATTGCTCCCGAGGACAACCAACGCATGATAATAGCAGATGACGGCGGGGCACAGATTTCCTATAACGGAGGTGCGACTTGGAGCACGTATCACAATCAACCAACTGCTCAGTTTTATAGAGTTACTACAGACCATTCTTTTCCTTACCGTATCTATGTAGCGCAACAGGATAATTCTACTTTGAGAGTAAAACACCGCTCTGAGGGTAGCGGAATTTCTGAAGCGGATTGGGAGCCTACTGCAGGAGGAGAATCAGCACATATTGCAGTAGATCCGCTCAATAACAACATTGTTTATGGAGGAAGTTATGGAGGCTATTTAACCCGGGTCAATCATGAAACCAATACAGTCAGAGGGATAAATGTGTGGCCTGACAACCCGATGGGCTATGGTGCAGAGGGAATGAAATACCGTTTTCAGTGGAATTTTCCAATTCATTTCAGCAAACACAATCCCAAAAAACTGTACACCTTTTCGAACCGTGTACACGTCTCAGAAAATGAAGGCCAAAGCTGGGAAATTATCAGTCCAGATCTGACAACCAATGACCCTGAAAAATTAAAATCCTCTGGAGGACCGATCACTCAAGACAATACGAGCGTAGAATATTACTGTACCCTTTTTGCCGCCAATGAGTCTCCTTTACAGGAAGGGCTTCTCTGGGTGGGTAGTGACGATGGTTTGATTCACCTAACGCGTGACGGAGGAGCCAATTGGGAAAATACCACACCGGTACAAATGCCTCAATGGATGATGATAAACAGTATAGAGCCCTCTCCATTTGATCCGGCGGTTTGTTATGTAGCTGGAACATTGTACAAAACAGGAGATTTTCAACCTTATCTATACAAAACCTCCGATTACGGTAAAACTTGGAAAAAAATTACAGACGGTATCGATAAAGAACATTTTACTCGGGTGTTAAGAGCAGATCCAGCAAGAAAAGGCTTGCTCTATGCAGGAACGGAAACAGGAATGTATGTTTCTTTTGATGACGGTACAAACTGGAAGCCCTTTCAACTGAATTTGCCTATTGTTCCCATTACGGATTTAGCGATTAAAGAAAACAGCTTGATTGTAGCTACTCAAGGACGCAGTTTGTGGATGTTGGATGATTTGACTGTTTTACATCAGCTCAATTCCACCACAGCAAATGAAGCGTTCACACTTTTTAAGCCCAAAGACAGCTATCGTACCCAAGGAAGGTCAGCAGGGCCATCCTTAACCCAAGGCACCAACCTGCCTAACGGGGTAGTGGTATATTTTAATCTTAAAGATTTTGACAAAGCAAAAGATACAGTCCAATTGCATTTTAAGGAAAAAGACGGAACTTTAATCAAAACGTTTAGCACCGCTTCTGAGGAGCAGGCACTAAAAGTGACTGAAGGGGGAAACCAATTTGTTTGGGATACGCGCTATGAGGGTGCCGAAACCCTAAAAGGGATGATTTTTTGGTCCGCCTCTTTTTCAGGAGCTAAAGCATTGCCAGGAAATTATACGGTAGTATTGGAAAAAAATGGTGTAGCACAATCCCATGAATTTACGCTATTAAAAGACCCCAGAGCCGAGGTTGGACTTGCTGAAATGAAGCAGCAATTTGAGTTTGTCAATAAAGTCAATCAAACGGTAGATCAGGCGCATAAAGCCATTAAAAATATGAGAAGCATCCAAAGCAAGCTCTCAGATTTTGAAAAGAATTACGGTGATTTGGAGGAGGCTAAAGGCCTATTGGCCGAGGCTAAAACACTAAAAGAAGCCTTTTCAACCATTGAAAAAGCATTGTACCAAACCCAAAACAAAAGCAATCAAGATCCGTTAAATTTTCCGATTCGATTGACCAATAAATTGGCACATTTAAATCGATTAGTTACGATCAATGATTTTCCGCCAACCGAACAAGACGAGGCTGTTCGGGTTGAGCTTACCGCTAAAATTGAAAACCAAATGGAACATTACCAAAAGCTAATTTCAGAGGATTTGGAAACTTTCAATGCCGCTTTTGCCAAGTTAAATCTAGATTATTTAACCCTCAGATAGCACTATTTTGTATTACAACTATATCAAGGCTTTACATCTTATTTTTGTCATCACCTGGTTTGCAGGATTGTTTTACATGCCCAGGCTCTTTATCTATCATATAGAGGGGGCATTGAAACCAAAAAATGAAGCCGATATACTGACTGCCCAATTTAAAATCATGGAAAAACGGCTGTGGTACATCATCACATGGCCCTCCGCTATTTTGACGGTACTTTTTGCAATTTGGTTGCTGGTACTGATGCCTGACTGGTTGATCCAACCCTGGATGCATCTCAAATTATTTTTTGTTTTATTGTTGCTACTCTATCATTTGAAAATGCATAAGATGGTACTTCAATTTCAACGAAACGAAATAAACTACAGCAGCATGTATATGCGAATTTGGAATGAGGGAGCTACGCTTTTTTTGTTTGCTATTGTTTTTCTGGTGGTACTCAAAGACAGCTTGCACTGGATTACTGGAGTTTTAGGTTTACTCGGACTAGGAGTCGTTCTTTTTTTAGGGATTAAATTGTATAAAAAAACGCGGAAAGAATGACCCCCATGTTCAAGATTCCGAAAAAATTTTCATTTCGAACACGGTTGTTTGTCGTAATGATCGTCATGTTGCTGGTTGCAGGCTTGCTGATTTTGGGAACTACTACCATACAGTATGAATCACAGCGAGAAAACTACCACTTAGGGCGTTTAAACAGAAAGGAAATACAGATCCAGCGGCATATTGATTATTTGATTACTAAACACGAACTAGAAAATAAGCCCGACAGCGTATGGCAAGGTTTCAACTCTGATTTTGAGAAAATAAATGAAATTCACAACGTGCAATACTCGCTGTTTGCTACAGATGGTCATCCCTTGTTTATTTTCCATTCTCCGCTCGAAGTGATCGCCAATGACTACATCCTTGACCCCATACTTTTAAACAAAATATTTTCAAGTGAAAATGGGCGCTATTTGGAGCATTACACTTCAGATATTGACAAATTTCACGCCTCTTACCGTCTTTTAAAAGATCGTTTTCAGCGGCCCTATGCCATATTGTTTTTTCCCTATTTTGAAGACGTTTCTTTTTCTGAAAATGAATTGAATACGTTTTTAGAGAACCTGTATCAGATTTATATTTTACTGCTCGGAGGGGTTATTTTTATCGCTTATTTCTTGTCAAAATTTGTCACCCGTTCCTTAGAAACCATACGAGTAAAAATGGGGAAAATGGGACTGGAGAAAAAGAATGAAAAGATTTATTTAAAAAATGCAACGCGCGAAATAGACAGCTTGGTAAATTCCTACAACAAAATGGTGGACGATTTGGCTGAAAGTGCAGAAAAGTTGGTAAAAAGTGAACGAGAAAGTGCATGGCAGGAGATGGCCCGACAAGTTGCTCATGAAATCAAAAATCCCCTCACTCCCATGCGTCTCACCATTCAGAGTTTTGAACACACTTTCAATCCAGACGATCCAGACAGCAGTCAAAAACTCAAAGACTTTTCAAAATTATTGATTCAACAAATCGACACCATGAGCGAGGTAGCAGAGGCCTTTTCTGATTTTGCAGCACTGCCTAAACCTACGATGCGAGATTGTGATTTGGTTGAAGTAACTCAAATGGCGATTAATATTTTTCAACACGATTATATTGTATTTTCCTCTAATGAAGCCCATATTTTTCATAAAATGGACCGTACCCAATGGATACGAGTAATCACCAATCTGATTCAGAATGCGCTTCATTCCGTTTCCAAAAAGAAAACCCCTCAAATTGGGGTTCAAATTGTATCAGAGCCTACAGAAACTATAATTTCGATCACGGATAATGGAAGTGGGATTCCCGATAAATTAAAAAACAAGATTTTTGAACCAAAATTTACGACCAAAAGCGCGGGTATGGGGCTGGGTCTGGGGATAGTCAAAAACATCATTAAGTCCCACAACGGGAAAATTAGTTTTATTTCTACTCAGGACAAAGGGACTACTTTTTCTATAGTGCTTCCAAAAAAAATCGACTAGTTCGGTTGATTTTTTAATACTTCTTGGTGAATTTTTTGTTCTAATTTTTCGATAAACTCAACGGGATTTTTATGGTCTATCTCTAGGGGTCGATGAACCCTATGCTCGAGTTGAACACCAAGCGGCATAGGAAAATAACGGTAGGCTCCAAATTTCCATGAATTTCGAACGCTTATGGGAACCACCAAGGCATCGGGTAAGGTCTTAAATAGGGAGAGCAATCCGGATTTTTGAAACTTTTTTGGAGTTCCGTTTTTACTCCGCGTTCCTTCGGGAAAAATTACCGCACTGTGTTTTTTTTGATGTAGACGCTTACCAAAAGCCTCAATTTGCTTCAGAGCGAGCTTTGGTTTTTTTCGATCAATCAAGACAGAGCCTCCGTGGCGGAGGTTAAAAGAAACACTGGGAATTCCCTTTCCCAACTCCTTTTTACTGATGAATTTGGGATGAAATTTTCTCAAATACCAAATGATCGGGGGAATGTCGTAGGTGCTTTGATGATTGACCACAAAGAGGATCGGTCGGTGGGTGGGTAATTTCTCATCTAAAGTAAAGGTGATACGGGTACCTAAAAGATTTAGGCATCTCAGTATAAAATAGTTCAGTAGATCAACCGAAAATTTATGTGCCTTGTAGCCAAAGCCATAAAAAGTAATCCATTGCAATCCATGAAACAGGACCAACACACTTCCAAAGCAGCAGTAATATACTATACTAAAAGGGTAGGCAAGTAATTTTTTCATGCCTTGTAACTGCTAAGGGTTTAGCAATGCTCTTGGTAGGCTGCTTTAAGGTTTTCTGCAATAAGATCTGCAGGGCGTCCTTCAATGTGATGACGCTCTACCATATGGACCAGTTCCCCGTCTTTGAACAAGGCTATACTGGGAGAAGATGGAGGAAAAGGAACCATCATATCTCGTGCGCTTTTTGTCGCTTCTGCATCAACTCCTGCAAAAACGGTAACCAAATGATCGGGGGTCTTTTCATTTTGAAGTGAATAAAAAACTCCGGGGCGTGCATTGGCAGCCGCACAGCCGCATACAGAATTGACCACAACTAAAGTGGTGCCGGTCTTGTTTAGGGCATTGGAAACATCTTCTGAGGAATGGAGTTCTGCAAAACCAATATTGGTCAGTTCTTCTCGCATGGGTTTGACTAATTCGGCTGGGTACATTTTCAATATTTTTTTCAAATATACTAAAGTAATAGCATCTCGATAGGTTTTGACAGCCCGTTTTTATTTTTCAAATTTGCAACTGTTTAGGACAGTAGTTATGATCAAATGGATTGCTGCTTTTTTGGGTTACTCGTTCTTCCGATTTCCGGGAGCCTTGCTCGGTTTTATCCTGGGAGGCGTAGTAGAGCGCTTCTTTAATTCTTCAGGGTCTTGGTCTCAGGTGGGTACTCAAGGGGCTACCCCCGCCGTTTTTCAGCTTAATCTTTTGGCTTTAGCCGCAACTGTAATTAAGGCAGATGGGACAGTTAAACAACAGGAGCTTCAATTTGTTCGCAATTTTTTTATCAGCAATTACGGTCAGCAAAATGCCAATTCAATTTTTGAAAAATTTAATGAGGAGGTTAAAAAAGAAAAGCAAAACATAATTGAATTAACACAAATCTTTACCCAGCGAGCATCCTATGAAACCCGACTTCAGATTTTACATTTTCTCTTTGGGGTGGCCAATGCAGATGGATCAATTTCACCAACTGAATTAAGTAAAGTAGAGCAAATAGCAGCTGCCCTAGGGATACGCCCCTCGGATAGGGATAGTATTAAGGCCATGTTTATCAAGGCGAGCGGGAGTGCGTTTAAAATTCTAGAAATCGATGCTACTGCAACAGATGAGGAAGTCAAAAAAGCCTATCGAACGATGGCAAAAAAATACCATCCGGACAAATTGCAATCCAAAGATCCAGCTCTGGTAAAGGGAGCCCAAGAAAAATTTCAAAAGGTCCAAGAGGCTTATGAAACCATTCAAAAAGAAAGAGGCTTGTAATGGAAACGCTTTGGTTTTATATTGATTTAGGCTTTTGGCACGTAATGGATTGGGCGGGTTTGGACCATCTTTATTTTATCCTTACCCTCGCGATTCCTTTTGAAGCCAAACAAAGCAAAAAATTGATCTGGTGGGTAACCCTATTCACGCTTGGGCATACCCTTTCTCTGGTAGGAAATTTTTATGCTTCCCTCGCTTTTTCTTCTTATTGGATTGAGTTGCTTATTCCTATTACCATTGCCTTAAGTGCCTCTTCCTTATTGTTTTACAATTATCCTTTTTTTAAGAATAAAAATTCGATTTTCTTTCCAGTATTAACGGTTCTTTTTGGCATCATACACGGCTTGGGTTTTGGACGGTATTTTAGTATGCTGATCCCAGAAGAGGCTGTTGGTCTTTCTCTTTTTTCATTTGCTGTGGGAGTAGAACTCGCTCAAATCTGTATTGTATTTGGGGTGCTGATTTTAAATTATTTGGTCCTTACTACTTTAAAAAAATCCAAACAAAAATGGGAATTTTTAGTGGGAGCTATGGTACTTTCACAGGCTTTGGTTATGATATTTGAAAGAATTTAAATGAGGAGTTAGCTCCACAAATACTATCTTCGTCACTATGGCAAAAAGCAAACAAAATAAATACGACAAAGCCTACCTTCAAATGGCACAGATTTGGGGGCAGTTGTCGTATTGTGAGCGTAAAAAGGTAGGGGCACTCATAGTAAAAGACCGCATGATCATCTCCGATGGGTATAATGGTACGCCCTCTGGCTTTGAAAATGTATGCGAAGATGAAGCACATTATACCAAATGGTATGTACTTCATGCTGAAGCAAATGCGATTTTAAAAGTGGCTTCATCCACTCAGTCTTGCAAAGGGGCTACGCTCTACATTACCTTGTCTCCTTGTCAAGAATGCAGTAAATTAATACACCAATCTGGGATCGTGCGTGTAGTCTATTCAAAAGCCTATAAAGACACAAGTGGATTGGATTTTTTAGAAAAAGCAGGGGTTGAATTAAAACAGGTCCCTCTACAGTAGGAGTTAAAATGAAACGAAATACGCTTTTTTTATTTTTGATTGTAGTGCTTTCTGGAGCAATAGGATTTCTTTTTGGTTCCAGGCAATTGCCACAAAATAGCCCGATAGGTTTTGCACATCCGAGTATTCAAAAGCTGAATCAATTGATGACGTACCTGTCTGAAGATTATGTAGACAAAATCAATACAGACAGTTTGGTCAGTACCGTTATTGAAGACATAGTCGATGAATTAGATCCCCATTCCGTTTACATACCTGCCCAACAGCGTCAAGCATTGTCAGAAAGTATGCAGGGAAACTTTGAGGGCATTGGGGTTCAGTTTTTTATGCAAAATGATACCATCGCTGTGGTACGTGTACTGGAAGGGGGTCCAAGTGAAAAAGCAGGACTCAAATCAGGGGACCGTATTCTAATGGCCGATCGAGATACCCTCCATGCAAAGGGAAAGTCTAACCAAGAAATCATCAACCGATTGAAAGGTCCTTCTGGAGATCCGGTTCAATTGACTGTTTACAGAAAGAAAACGGATTCCATATACACCGTTGAATTAGAACGGGGTCCCGTACCATTGCCCAGTGTGTCCTCTTCCTATATGTTAAAAGAGGGCGTTGGGTACCTCAAAATCAATCGATTTTCACAAACGACATACCCGGAATTTCAAATCGCGTTTCAAAAACTTTTGGATCAGGAAATGGAAGCCTTTATTTTAGATTTAAGAGGAAATCCAGGCGGGTATTTGCTGCCAGCAAAACAAATTTTAGATGATTTTTTATCCTCAGGCACTCCTATTGTAATCGTGGAGGGCAATAACGGAAAACGCGAAAGAACAGTAGCTTCTTCTGACGGGATGTATGAGCAGGGAGCGCTCTATGTGTTGGTTGATGAAGATTCGGCCTCGGCAAGTGAGGTCATAGCAGGAGCCATTCAAGACAACGATAGAGGATGGATACTGGGCAGGAGAACCTTTGGCAAAGGACTTGTACAGCAACAAATGCCCTTAGGGCAGGGAGATCAAATTCGGCTGACCACTGCACGCTATTACACCCCTACAGGAAGGTCGATCCAGCGGCCTTACGACAGCACAAGTAGGGACGATTACTATGCGGAAGTACAACAACGTTTCAAGTCGGGAGAAATGAAAGACCCCGCCAACATCCCGACCATCGATTCCTTGGAATACACCACACCCAAAGGAAGAAAGGTATACGGTGGAGGAGGCATTACGCCCGATATTTACATTTCAAATGACGATACTCCTGAAGAAATTTGGAATGCCTACATCATGCAATCAAATCTCGTTGATCGATTTGTTTTTTTAGAGTTAGATAAAAATCCTTCCAAATACAACTTTGATAATCGGGCACAATTTTACAATGAGGAATTGCCTTTTAAAGAAGATTTTATCGCGGCTTTTAAAGCTTATTGTAAAGAACGAAACTACCCGATCCAGGTTGAAAACGAAGAAAGTTTGTTGAACTCAATCAAAGCATTTATTGCCATCCAGCTTTTTGGCGAAAATCTGTACACCCGAATCGTCAATCAAGGAGATCCCTTCCTTTTAAAAGCATTAAGCGAAATAGAAAAAGAGTAACTTACTTTTTAATTTTTTCCGCTACTTTTTTAGAGAGTCTTAAAATAAGAATCAATAAAAAGGCAGTTGCAGAGGCCATGGCGCCTATAAGTGCAATACTGCTTTTTCCTTCTAGTGGAGCAGCCCAATCCATCTGAGTGAGATTGAAAATACACAATATAAGGGCAAGAATCATAAAAATAGGGAGGGCAACTTTCATGCGATAAAAATAATGATTTATATCAGTTGGCCTATGTTGGAAGTAAAAAGTTTTACCGCTATGGCCAGTAGGACTATTCCAAAAACTTTGCGAATAATATTAATTCCTGACACCCCTAAAAAACGTTCAATATGCTTGGATGATTTTAATACGATATAAACAAATACGATGTTGATTAAAATGGCTAAAATGATATTGAGTACATGATATTCTGCGCGAAGGGAAAGTAAGGAGGTCATGGTGCCTGCTCCAGCGATCATTGGAAAGGCCAAGGGAACTATGGAGGCGGTTTCCGGTATGTCGTCTTTGTATAGTGTTATACCCAAAATCATTTCAAGGGCTAAAAACAGTATAACAAAAGAACCGGCCACAGCAAACGAATTGATGTCAATTCCTATGAGGTTCAAAATCTCTTCCCCTAAAAACAAAAACCCAATCATGATAACAGCAGCAACTAGGGATGCCTTTTCAGATTGTATGTGTCCCACTTTTAATCTTAAATTGATGATTAAGGGGATGCTTCCTACGATATCAATCACGGCAAACAATACGAGGCTTGCGGTTACTAATTCTTTAAAATCAAACACGGTTCTTTTATTTTTTGCAAATGTAATTTCATTCTCATTACAGAACAGTGAATTATCCTTATTTTTAAAAAAAATTGCAAAATGCTTTCTATTGAAAATACCCTAATCTCCGATGAGCTCATTTCAGAAGACTTTGTATGCAATATTTCAAAATGTAAAGGGGAATGCTGTGTTGCAGGAGAAGCGGGCGCACCTTTAGAAGCTGAAGAAACCACCTACCTTCAAAAAAACTACAGCAAAATCAAACCCTTTTTAAATGCCAATGGAATCAAGTCCATCGAGGAGCAAGGCGTTTATGTAAAAGGAGCAGACGGTGAATTTGAAACACCGCTTGTTGGAGGAGAAGAATGTGTTTATACTGTTTTTTCGGACTCTGGAGTGGCTGAGTGCGGAATAGAAAATGCGTACAAACAAGGAGTGATCGAATTTCAAAAGCCGATCTCTTGTCATCTGTATCCGGTAAGAATTCGATCTTATGAGAACATGGTAGCCGTAAATTATCACAGCTGGTCTATTTGTTCCGATGCCTGTAGTTTTGGAAGTGCCTTAAAAATTCCTGTGTATCAATTTGTCAAAGCCGCATTAATCCGCAAATTTGGTCAAGAGTGGTTTGATGCACTTGAGGCCTATGCCCAAAACCCCTCGCATTGACGTCCTAGTATTTTCGGGGGTTGCAAGACTGTTTTGTAATATAAAATATTGATAATCATATAGTTATATCAAATTAATTTTTTGCTCCTTATACACAAAAAAAGCCTGTTTTGTTAAAAACTAGCGTTCATTGTGGAAAAGTTCGCCTTTCAAATTTGACATCATTTTAGAATCTTTGTAAGACAAATAATCAATCAATTTTAATCTAAAATAACACGATCAAGATGGCAGCTGTAGAACCTATTCTCCAAGAAAATGAAAACCGATTCGTAATCTTCCCTATTCAACACCACGATATTTGGGAATGGTATAAAAAAATGGAGGCTAGTTTTTGGACAGCGGAAGAAATTGATTTGCATCAAGACCTTACAGATTGGAATACAAAGCTGAATGACGACGAGCGTTATTTCATCAAACACATTTTGGCTTTTTTCGCCGCATCTGATGGGATTGTAAACGAAAATCTTGCGGAAAATTTTGTAAATGAGGTGCAATATTCTGAGGCAAAATTTTTCTACGGCTTTCAGATCATGATGGAAAACATACACTCTGAAACCTATTCGTTATTGATTGATACGTATGTAAAAGACGACACTGAAAAGGACAAACTGTTTAAAGCTATTGAAGTTTTTCCTGCCATCAAGAAAAAAGCCGACTGGGCCTTACGATGGATAGAGTCCGATTCGTTTGCAGAACGTTTAATTGCCTTTGCAGCAGTGGAGGGAATTTTCTTTTCAGGAGCTTTTTGTTCCATTTACTGGTTAAAGAAAAGAGGGCTTATGCCGGGACTAACTTTTTCCAATGAACTGATATCCAGAGATGAAGGAGTACATTGTGATTTTGCAGTTCACCTTCACAACAACCACCTGGTCAATAAAGTGCCACCGGCCCGTATCAAAGAAATTCTTTTAGATGCTCTCAACATCGAACGCGAATTTATTACCGAATCCTTGCCCATCAGCTTGATTGGAATGAATTCAAAATTGATGACGCAGTATTTAGAATTCGTAACCGATCGCCTGTTGGTTGAATTAGGTCTTGAAAAGGAATTTAATGTCACCAACCCCTTTGATTTTATGGACATGATCTCGCTCCAAGGAAAAACAAACTTCTTCGAAAAACGAGTGGGTGAATACCAAAAAGCAGGGGTGCTGAATAACGAAAATAAAGAGAGCAAAATTAGTTTTGATGCTGACTTTTAGTCAAAATCAGAACAAAACCGTAAGCCAAAAAAACCGAATTAGTAAAATTTTAAAGTCAAAAGTATGTTTGTAGTAAAAAGAGATGGCAGGAAAGAACCCATCATGTTCGATAAAATCACCGCTAGAATCCGTAAACTCAATTATGGACTGAATCCTTTGGTTGACCCAGTACGGGTTGCCATGCGTGTGATTGAAGGACTGTACGATGGAGTAACCACCTCTGAGTTGGATAATCTAGCTGCAGAGATTGCCGCTACCATGACTACAACACATCCCGATTACGCCAAGCTTGCGGCCCGGATTTCGGTATCCAACCTACACAAGAATACCAAAAAGTCCTTCTCTGAAACCATGACCGACCTCTATGAATACGTCAATCCGAGAACCGGCAAAAAAGCTCCTTTACTCTCTGATGAGGTCTATGCGATCATTCAAAAAAATGCAGACAAATTAGATTCCAGCATTATTTACAATCGTGATTTTGGGTATGACTTTTTTGGGTTTAAAACCTTAGAACGTTCCTATCTTCTCAAGCTCAACGGCAATATAGTGGAACGTCCTCAGCACATGCTTATGCGGGTTTCCATAGGAATTCACCTAGACGATATTGAAGCCGCCTTAGAGACCTATGAGTTGATGTCCAAACGGTACTTTACCCATGCGACCCCCACTTTATTCAATTCAGGTACTCCTAAACCACAAATGTCTTCCTGCTTTCTTTTAACGATGAAAGACGATAGTATTGATGGTATTTACGACACCCTGAAGCAAACGGCAAAAATTTCACAATCTGCAGGCGGTATCGGACTTTCTATTCACAACGTTAGAGCCACAGGATCTTATATTGCAGGGACTAATGGTACTTCAAACGGTATTGTACCCATGTTACGTGTATTTAATGATACGGCGCGTTATGTGGATCAAGGGGGAGGAAAACGTAAGGGTTCCTTTGCTATTTATGTAGAGCCCTGGCATGCCGATATTTTTGACTTTTTGGAATTAAAAAAGAATCACGGAAAAGAAGAAATGCGTGCCCGTGATTTGTTCTATGCCATGTGGACTCCAGACCTGTTTATGAAGCGGGTTGAAGAAAATGCCGAATGGACCTTAATGTGTCCCAACGAATGTCCAAACCTATACAATGTACACGGGGAGGAGTTTGAAGCCTTATACACTCAATACGAAAAAGAAGGAAAGGGACGCAAAACGATTAAAGCGCGTGACCTTTGGGAAAAGATATTGGAATCTCAAATTGAGACCGGAACTCCTTATATGTTGTACAAGGATTCGGCCAACAGAAAGTCCAACCAAAAGAATTTGGGAACCATTCGTTCGTCCAACCTTTGTACAGAAATACTTGAATACACTTCCTCTGATGAGGTTGCGGTATGTAACTTAGCTTCTATTGCCTTACCCATGTTTATCAAGGACGGTGCTTTTGACCACCAAGCTCTGTTTGATGTTACCGTTCGAGTAACGAAAAATTTAAACCGGGTAATTGACCGCAATTTTTATCCCGTCAAAGAAGCAGAAAATTCGAATTTTAGACACCGTCCGGTTGGATTGGGTGTTCAGGGCTTGGCAGATGCCTTTATCATGCTGAGGCTCCCCTTTACTTCAGACGAAGCAAAACAATTGAATCAAGATATTTTTGAAACCTTATATTACGCTGCTGTTACTGCGTCTGCAGAGGAAGCAAAAATTGACGGACCTTACCAAACTTATAAAGGCTCGCCAATTTCCAATGGTGAATTTCAGCATAACCTATGGGGAATTAAAGATGAAGAACTCAGCGGACGCTGGGATTGGGCCAAGCTGCGTAAAACAGTAAAAAAACACGGCGTTCGAAACTCCCTTTTGGTAGCACCAATGCCCACAGCCAGTACCTCTCAGATCCTAGGAAATAACGAATGTTTTGAACCCTATACTTCAAACATATACACCCGTAGAGTCCTTTCTGGAGAGTTTATTGTGGTGAATAAACACTTGTTAGAAGATTTGGTAGAACGAGGATTGTGGAATGAAGACATGAAACAAGAATTGATGCGCAACAACGGATCAGTCCAAAATATCGAAGGCATACCTGAAGACTTAAAAGAACTTTACCGTACCGTCTGGGAGATGAGTATGAAAGACATCATAGATATGTCCCGCCAGCGCGGCTACTTTATTGATCAGTCTCAATCCTTAAACCTCTTTATGGAAGGAGCTACTATGGCTAAATTAACTTCCATGCATTTTTACGGATGGAAATCGGGTCTTAAAACAGGAATGTATTACCTCAGAACAAAATCTGCAGTGGATGCAATCAAATTTACCTTAGACAATAAAACAAAAGCTGAAACGCCTAAGTCTGAAGACGTAGCTCAAAGCAATATCGTTGCCTCGGTGAGCGCTGCGGGGGCTGCTTCTGCTAGTGTACCTGTGGAGCCGCTAAGTCCACAAGAACTCAAACAGATGCTTGCTCAAGCAAAAAACAACGAGGACGACGACTGCTTGATGTGCGGCTCTTGATGTAACTTTGCTCTTGAAAACAGCCTCCTAAGTAAGGCCTTTTAATAACATTACAATTACTTAATGTTTTGATAACATTGGCCGAAGTTAAAATGTATTCTTTTGTAAAAACTACATAATGTTATACTCAAGATTACTTTTAATTTTCCTGATGGGCGGATTCTGTCATTCTATCCAAGCCCAACAAATTTCTGATACTAAATTTGGCAAAGGTATGCTGAATTTTATTGCAAAAGACAGTTCCTTTAGTGTCAAATTTGCACCTCGTATGCAATCCCGATTTGAAAGCAAGTGGAATTATGACGGACAAAGTTATGATTCAAAAGAACTTAATTTTTTAGTACGTAGAGCACGACTAAAATTTGATGGATTTGCCTTTACTAAAAACTTGAAATACAAACTTGAATTAGGATTGTCTAATCGAGATATTTCAGGAGCGAGTGATTTTAATCGCAACACCCCTCGTTATATTTTAGATGCAGTTGTCATGTGGAATTTTCACAAAGGATTTGAACTTTGGGCTGGACAAACCAAGCTGCCTGGAAATATCGAGCGCGTGGTCTCGTCTGCAAACTTGCAACTTATAGACCGGTCTTTATTGAACAGTAAATTCAATATTGATCGTGATATGGGAATCCAATTGCGTCATAAATCCCGATGGGGAAAAACCTTTGTTAGTCGAGAAAAATTTGCAATTTCCCAAGGAGAAGGGCGCAATATAACTGAGGGAAATAAGGGAGGACTCCAATATACTTCTCGTCTTGAACTGTTACCCTTTGGAGAATTTAAATCCAAAGGAGATTACTCGCAAAGTGATTTGTCCCGAGAAGAGGCATTGAAAGCCATGTTTAGTGTGACCTACGACTACAACCAAAATGCGGTCAAAACGAGAAGTAATATGGGTTCGTATATGTTTAGAGCCGATGGGTCATTATTCCAAACCGACATTTCGACGTGGTTTGTTGATGCGATGGTCAAATATGAAGGCTTTGCATTGATGGGAGAATATGCCAAAAGAAGTGCTGACGAACTCTTTGCACTTCAAGCGGATGGCCAAACTCGAACAGGTGATGTTGTCAATGTAGGTTCAGCACTTAACTTACAAAGCAGCTATTTATTTCAAAATAATGTAGAACTGACCGTACGCTATACTACTTTAGACTTTTCAAGTGTAACAAAAATTTCTGACCTGAGTCAACTTACCTTTGGACTTTCTAAATATGTAGTTGGACATAAACTAAAAATACAAACGGATTTGAGTTTTTCACAAAAAAATGGAAATCAGGACTACGTCCAATTTAGAACGGGTTTTGATTTGCATTTTTAATAATTTAATAACATAAAATCACGACTAAATCAGCAAATTTGATCAATTAAATAAAACACTATGGATAATATCTATTTATTAATGCTTGTTGCCCTCGCGCTTTTGGCTGTAGCAGACATCGTTGTAGGCGTAAGTAATGATGCGATTAACTTTTTGAATTCCGCCATTGGATCAAAAGCTATCTCGTTCCGTACCATTATGATAGTGGCCAGTCTTGGAATTTTTATAGGGGCGGTATTCTCGAGTGGTATGATGGAGGTAGCACGTAAAGGAATTTTCAATCCGGGTGCATTTTATTTTGACGAAATCATGATCATTTTTATGGCGGTCATCATTACGGATATATTGCTCCTTGATTTTTTCAACACCATGGGGATGCCCACTTCAACCACGGTTTCCATAGTTTTTAATTTATTAGGGGCTTCCATTATCATGTCTCTTATCAAAATAGGGTCCTCAGAAACCCAAACACTTTCCAATTTAGGAGACTACATTAATTCAGATAAAGCGATTACGATTATTAGTGGAATACTCCTCTCCGTTTTGATTGCATTTTCAATAGGAGCCTTGGTACAATGGATATCCAGAATCATTTTTTCTTTTCAATTTGAACAAAAAATGAAAAATTTTGGTGCCCTTTTTGGAGGGGTTGCCTTGACTTCCATTACCTATTTTATTTTCATTAAGGGACTTAAAGGTACCCCCTACTACAGCGATTTATCGGGTCTGCTCAAAACCAACGAGGTGTTAATTGTCCTTGTTGCATTTGTAATTTTGACTCTCTTCTCCTATTTGTTTCAAAAATTGACCCAAAAAAGTGTTTTACTTGTGGTCATACTGGTAGGAACTTTCGGACTTGCATTGGCTTTTTCTGGAAACGATTTGGTGAATTTTATTGGAGTTTCCATGGCGGCCTATCATTCCTATGAAGCATGGATTGCTTCCGGAGTAGATGCTACAGCTTTTTCAATGGAAGTGTTGGACAAAAAAGTACCTGCAGAACCTGTTTTACTTTTTATTGCGGGAGGGATTATGGTTCTTACCCTTTGGTTTTCTAAAAAAGCTAGAACCGTTTCAGAAACTGAAATTAGCCTTTCTAGACAGCTAGATACGCACGAAAAATTCAAACCAAATTTTTTATCAAGAGGAATTGTAGGAATGACTTTTGGTCTATCAGCTGCTGCAAAACACATACTTCCCTCGAAACTGCAAACTAAAATTGAAACTAGTTTTGATAAAAAAGATACTGTTGTTTTAACCAAAGACCAGAGTATAGAGGCTCCTGCTTTTGATGTGATTCGGGCTTCCGTAAATCTTATGGTCTCTGGAGTGTTAATCTCAATCGCCACTTCATTGAAACTGCCTCTATCGACTACTTATGTTACGTTTATGGTAGCCATGGGAACCTCACTGGCCGACCGAGCGTGGGGAAGAGAAAGTGCAGTCTACAGAGTAGCTGGAGTGATAAATGTAATTGGCGGATGGTTTTTGACTGCATTGGTAGCACTTGTTGCATCGGGTATAGTGGTATTTCTTATTCGTTGGAATAAAGAAGTAATGATTCCCGTTTTACTTTTACTAACGGTTTTACTACTCTTTAAAAACTTTATAAAACACAAAAAGCAACAATCCATTTCATTGGATCCTAAAAAGCTAAAGAAGTCTGAAAGTAGTACCGTACAGGGAATCATTGCAGAAAGTGCTGAAAACATCGTTAATGTTGTAGAGCGCACCAACAAAATCTCAACCGCCATTGTCAAGGGCTTGTCTAAATACGATGCGGACCTACTCAAGAAAAGTAAAAAAGGAGTAGTAAAATTGGATAATGAAATAGAAGATCTACGGGATAATATTTTCTACTTTATTAAGAACCTAGATGAAACGAGTGTGCGAGGAAGTAATTTTTACATTACAATTTTAGCGTATTTGACCGATGTCGCTCAATCTTTAGAATTTATTTCCAATAAAAGTTACAAGCATGTTAACAATCAGCATTTAAAATTAAAATACAATCAAATTAAAGACATCCAACAGATCTTTACCGAATTGGAACTCTTGAATAAAGAAATTATTGAAGTCTTTGAAAGCAAAAAGCTAGATCGTATCGCAATGATTTTGCCCAAACAAGACTCCATTAAAGCTTCCATAAAAGAAAAAATCGAGTCGCAAATTGAACGAACGCGTACGGAAGAGTCTAGTCCAAAAAATACTACGCTGTACTTTAATATTTTACTAGAGGTGAAAGACCTTACCGCCAGTATCTTTAACTTGATTGATGAATACTACAGCAGTTTTAAAAAATAACATATACGCTTCAAGTACAAAGTAGTTTCGATAGGATACCCTATATTTAGGGTCATCAGATTAGGCTAAATAATATGAATTGGGAATCCTTATTGTCTTTAAAGCGCTTTGGCGACACGAACAAGCGACTGAGAGCGGAGCAAGACAATTTGCGGTTGGGGTTTGAGGTGGATTACGATCGGATAGTGTTTTCAAATGCGTTTCGAAGTTTACAAGACAAAACCCAAGTCATCCCGTTTTCTAAAACAGACTTTGTACATACCCGCCTTACGCATAGCCTAGAAGTATCTGTAGTTGGAAGAAGCATCGGACGCCTGGCAGGAAAAGCGATTCTTGAAAAGCACCCTCACTTACAAACGGTATTGGGCTATCAACCCAATGATTTTGGCGCCATTACAGCTGCAGCAGCCCTTGCCCACGATATAGGAAACCCTCCTTTTGGACACAGTGGGGAAAAGGCAATTGGGCATTTTTTTACCTCAGGCAGTGGACTTCAATACCAATCCGAACTCACGAAAACTGAATTTCAGGACCTCTGTGATTTTGAAGGGAATGCCAATGGATTAAAAATCTTAACAGATTCATTGTCCGGCACGGAAGGTGGCCTCCGATTGAGTTATGCGACTCTAGGCGCTTTTGTAAAATATCCAAAGGCCAGTTTACCGATGAAGCCCACCTCCCATGTCGCGAATAAAAAATACGGCTACTTTCAAGCCCAAGCTCCTTTTTTTGATGAATTGGCAATAGAACTTGGGCTGAACAAGGCCCAAGGAAGTTACTTTAGACATCCTTTGGCTTATCTGGTAGAAGCTGCAGACGATATCTGCTATACCATTATTGATTTTGAAGACGGAATCAATTTAGGGTGGATTTCAGAAGACTATGCGCTGGAATATTTAATCAACTTAGTTCGCGACCGTATAGATTCCAAAAAATACGCTCAGTTGGCCTACAAATCCCAACGGCTTAGTTACCTCAGAGCTTTGGCGATTAATAGTTTGATTCAGGATGCTGTTCGCATATTTATAGAAAACGAGGCGGCTATTTTAGCAGGTACTTTTGATGTGGCTCTTTTGGATAAAAGTCACTACAAAGCTCAGATTGAAGACATCATCAGCTTAAGTGTCCGAAATATTTACCAGTCCAAAGAGGTGATACAGAAAGAAGTAATTGGTCATCGAGCCATCAGTATTTTACTGGAACAGTATTCGCAAGCTTCAGTTCATAAATGGAAAGGAACCGCCCAAACCTTTGACAAATTAATTCTGTCCCTGGTGCCTGAGGGAACCCCTATTGTTGGAGAAACACTTTACGAAACACTTTTAAATGTCAGCTGTTTTGTAGCCAGCCTATCGGACGGCAAGGCCCTTCGGATGGCTCAAGATATGGGCAATTAATTCCATTAGTTTCTTCCCGTTGAACTGATTAACTTTGTCAAAAAAAACTATGAGATGGATCATCACAATAGGGTTGCTGCTCGTTTTTCAATGGTATAGCTTTCAAGCAGTAAAAACCGTGACCACCCATAAATGGGTCTGGATGGTCTATTTTCTTTTGGTGGTGCTTATCGTTGGTAATCTTATACTCCACACCCTGTATTTAGAACGCACCCCCACCACCGAACCCCGACTGATGTATGCCATTGGATTCTTTATTTCTCTTTTTGTATTTCAAGCTGTATTAACCTTGGTGCTGATTGGGGAAGATGTGTTGCGCATACCCCAAGCGATATACAGTTATTTTACCAAACTCCCTGGACAGATTCAGTTTATGCCCTCGAGGCGGTCTTTTGTATCGAAAATTGCATTGGGATTAGCAGCAATCCCTCTGACGTCTCTTTTATACGGTATGTATAAAGGAAAGTATAGGTATCGGGTTTTGGCTTATGAACTTGAATACGACGACCTACCCCCTGCGTTTGACGGGTTTAAAATAACCCAGATTTCGGATATTCACAGCGGTAGTTTTGACAATGTAAACAAGGTTAACTACGGAATTGATTTGATCAACAAACAGCAAAGTGATGTTGTCTTTTTTACAGGAGATTTGGTCAACAACAAAACCTCAGAGGTGCTTCCCTGGATTCCTCACTTCCAAAAAATTACGGCTCCTCATGGGGTGTACTCCATATTGGGCAACCATGATTATGGAGATTATACCCGATGGGATACACCCGAAGAAAAGAAAGCAAATATAGAAGCCTTGTATGAAGCTCATAAGGCTTTGGGATGGGAGTTGCTACTCAATGAGTCGCGTCTTCTTGAAAAAGAAGGACAACGTTTAGCCGTGGTTGGAGTAGAAAATTGGGGAAGCGGTTTTAAGCAAGCAGGAGATCTTGACAAGGCCCTAGAAAATGTAGCCGCGGAAGACTTTAAAGTATTGCTTTCCCACGATCCTTCCCATTGGGAGGCTAAAGTGCTGCCTCATCCGTTTCCGATTCAATTAACGTTAAGCGGCCATACCCATGGCATGCAGTTTGGAATTGAAATTCCAGGTTGGATAAAATGGAGCCCAGTCAAATGGCGATACAAACAATGGGCAGGTATTTATGAACAGGAAAAACAACGCTTAAATGTCAACCGTGGATTTGGATATTTAGCGTATCCTGGACGGGTGGGGATCTGGCCAGAAATCTCTGTGATCACTTTAAAAAAAGGCAGAAGCTAAGATTTAAGCAATTTCTGTTACATTTGTGATAAATTCATCCTAGTCATGTCAAAATTTGGCGAATTATTAGACGAAAAAACCCCAATACTCCTGGCTTTTTATCAACAGGAAGAGGACGGTAAGGTAGACATTGACCGCACCCTAAAAGATGTCGCTGCAGCTCTTGGAGACAAAGGAAAAGTCATTAAAATTGACGTCGACAAAAACCAAAAACTGTCTGAAGCACTTAGGGTACGCGTACTCCCTACTTTTATGATCTATAAGTTTAGCGAGATGGTTTGGAGGCAAAGTGGTGTTCAAAATGCCAATACCCTAATCAGCCTCCTGCAAGATCACGTATAAAGCAAATCAAAAGCTATTCCTCCTGATCGAGTAGCGTTGAAAATAAGGTGAGATTTTTAGTAAATAAATCTTCTATTTGCGCTCCAAAAGCAGTGCTGTCATACGCCTTTACGATTTGTACCACATAGTTGAAGTCATTCAGCTCTCTTTGAATCCTTGAGCTAAGCTGGATTTGACTTTCTTCGGATACTTGGCTGTAAAGACTGAGACGCTCATCAAATTCAGCACTGATTTTCGTACTCAAGTCTTGGGCTAATTGAATTTGTCCATCCAGAAAATAGCCCTCTGCTACATCTATCAATCCGGTATAGAATTCATAATCTCCGTAGAGGTACCTAAAGGGTTCTATGGATTCCATAAATTGGTTTAAAATTGGGGTCAATGAGATGGATTCACCATGTTTTAAATCGGCCTCAATCAACGTGCGATAGCGTTCAATTTCCGTAATGATTTCTTCTCCTAAATTGTATTGAAGACCGGCATCTAAACTTCTGAAATAGTTTAAGCGGTCACTGTATTTTGCAGCAAGCTTTTCCGAGACCTCCCTTGCCTTTTCAATTTCACCAATTCGGTAGTATCCATCCACAAAAGGCACAAGCAGACTGTAATATCCAAAGTAATCTAAGGGCATTTTTTCAATGGCTAAATCAAGGACATTTTTAGCTTTTTCTACTTCCCCTTCATTGATTAAGGCCTCTGCTAGCCGAGCCATATTACTCCGAAAGGAAATGCTGTTTTTTCGGGTTTCTGGATCGTGATAAATGTCCAGTCGTTCGGAATTTCCCCATTCCCATTGCATTACAATATCATACATTAGGGCACTGTCGATTCGACCCATCAAATAGGGATTTACTTCACTTAATTCAGTTTCTATCGGAACTAATTTATAGACAAGCCCTTCCAGTTGTAAATACTTTTTCATCCATAGGTATTCAGCATCGGAATAGCTGCCTCCAGTAAAATAAATCGGACGCTCCCAATTGTTATTGGCGAGTATGTCCAGCATCATCATCTGGTTTTTTAACAAGGCGCTTTCGGGAAGGTCAATATCGATATAAGGAACAATTTTATCCGCATCCTCAGCTTTTACGATACCGCTTTTTAGTACGTTTTCTTTATTTACAGGAATACGAATTTTTCGGGTTGGATAAAAAACGCCTTCTTGCTGGCTTTCTGGAAGTTGGTTTGGGTCCTGTCCCGTTTTTTGGAGTAAATCTTTGAGTTTTGTCCGGGGATGGTCGCTTGCAATCCAATTCATCAGATCTTTGATGTCCCATCGAACCGAGTCCAATACCGGTTGATAACGAATGACGTCTCGCACACCGTAGGCATACAGATCGTGCGTCATTTGGGAGGGAACGGGATCACTTTCATACGTTTTTCTTTTCATTTGGTCGATATACCAATCGGTACCCAAAAGACTGGAGTTTATGGTGCGAACATCGGTACGAAATCCTTCAATTTCCTGAGCATACCACAGCGCAAAGGTGTCGTTGTCTCCTATGGTAAAAATAATGGCTCCTTTATCTTTTTGTATCGATTGAAGGTAAGATTTTGCCATAGACTGGGCCGTATATCGGTTGGAGCGGTCGTGGTCGTCCCAATTCTGAAAAGCCATCAAAAAGGGTACGCAGATCAAACAAAGCCCAACGGCAAGAGGAGTAGCAATTTTTTCAGAGGCTAAGCTTCGAAGTTTTTGAACCACGGCCCAACTTCCCAATCCAATCCATATGGCGAAAACATAAAACGAACCTACTAGGGCATAATCCCGTTCTCTGGGTTCAAAGGGTCGCTCGTTGAGATAGACTTTAAGTGCCAAACCGGTAAAGAGGAAAAAGAGCAATAAAACCCAAAACCGTTTCGGGTCTTTTTGATAGATGAAATAAAGTCCAATAAGCCCGAGCAAAAACGGGAGAAAGAAATAGGTATTTCGCGCCTTATTGTTTAATGCATCTGTAGTCAGCTCGGATTGATTTCCCAAACGCAATTCATCAAGAATAGGAATACCACTGATCCAATTTCCATTCAGCACGTTATACTCCCCTTGAATATCATTTTGTCTACCGGTAAAATTCCACATCAAATACCGCCAATACATATAGCCAATTTGATATTCAAAAAAGAATTTTAGGTTGGATAAAAAATTGGGTTTTTCAATGTTCAGATAAGGGCTAAAGGTTTTGAGAAATTCATGGTATTGATCTCCTGACACAGCACCGTCCGCAACATCTTTTCTGAATTCTTGTATGCGCTGCTGAAGTTGAGGATTTGAACGATAACTTGACTTAATATTGAATTCAAGCGGCTCGGTAAAATTCATGTAATTCCCGGCATGGTCGCTGCTCCAAAGGCGAGGCAATAGTCCGTTGTGGGCACTATTGGAGTTGAATCGTGCATCTTTCCAATAATTAACAATTTTATAGCGACCGGTAGTATAGTCGCGTTCGTATTTGGGTTTATCATCAACAAAAGGTTCTATGGGGTCTTGCCCGGCATACACATCTGAAAACATGGGTCCATAGAACAGTTTGGTTTCAGGATATTGTTCCATGTTGTAGTAGGCCAAAAGCAAACGCGCATCAGAAGGAGAATTTTCATTGATCACTGTATTCGCGTTCGCCCGGATAGGGATCATGATCCAAGAGGAAAATCCAACCAGTACAAACAATATTACCAATACCCCTGTATTGAGGTTTACCCATTTTTTCTTTCGCGTATAATTCAAACTGAAATAGAAAAACGAACTAAAAACCAAGGCTGCAATTAATGTTCCACTATTAAATGGGAGTCCTATACTGTTGACAAAAAATACTTCAGCATTACCAAAAAAGGATAAGGTCAGCGGAAGTAACAGTTTAAAGATAAACAGCAATATGGCTACTGAAATTAAATTGGCATAAACAAACCCTTTGACGGTAACCTTTTCATAATTTTTAAAATAATAGATCATTCCTAGCGCAGGGATGGTCAGTAGCCCCATAAAGTGTACTCCAAAGGAAAGTCCTATGACAAAAGCAATCATCAATAGCCACCGGTCCCCTCTTGCGGTATTCATTTCTTTTTCCCACCGCAAACCCATCCAGAAAAGTGAGGATAGAATCAATGTAGCCATGGCGTATACCTCGGTTTCCACTGCGTTAAACCAAAAGCTATCGGAAAAACAAAAGGCTAATGCCCCAACGGCTGCACTACCAAAAAAACCTATTCTGTCCGTTACATTTTCAAGATTCTTAAAGTTCGGGAGTTTTTGC
>Ga0255775_1000094_pt1 | contig 80727 bp, 73 predicted proteins | sample 011ome_26_FD_179973 | JGI IMG/M metagenome (GOLD analysis project Ga0255775, IMG submission 179973) | Coastal salt marsh microbial communities from the Groves Creek Marsh, Skidaway Island, Georgia - 011511BT metaG (version 2) | ecosystem: Environmental > Aquatic > Marine > Intertidal zone > Salt...
TAAGCATCATCTTTCGCAATGTAGGGCGGATTAGACACGATCAAATCGAACACCCCTGAAATTTCCGAAAACCAATCACTTTTTTTAAATTCTATTGTGTGATTTGGGCAAAGATTCATAGCATTCCCCAAAGCAACCTCGAGAGCATTCGAAGAAATATCTGTAGCTGTAATTTGAATATTAGGTAGATGAGTTGCTATTGAAATCGCAATCGAGCCTGACCCAGTTCCAAGCTCTAAAACCTTCTTGAGGTTATGTTGTTGAATTTTTTCAATTGCCAAGTCTACAAGCAGCTCTGTATCAGGTCTTGGTATTAATGTGTAGTCGTTTACATTAAAACATAATCCGTAGAATTCTTTATATCCTAGAATATAAGCAACAGGTCTTCCTGTAAGTCGATCATTAAAGATCCTTCTATATTTTTTTAATTTTATAGGATCTCGCATGACACCCGGCTCTTTAATCAACTCCATTGGGTCTAAATTATTCGCGTAACCGAATAAAATTTTTATCTCTCTAATGGCTTCAGGTCTGGATATACCGAAAGTTTGAGTCAGGCTATTGATGTCAGATTCCATTGAATCTAATTTCATCATAATTCGATGGCTTAGTTTTTAACTACTCTGACGCCATTGCTAGTAGTTCGGCTTGATGCTCAGAGAGAAGATTGTCAACAACTTCATCTAACTCGCCCTCCATAATTTGAGATAGCTTGTACAGCGTCAAGTTAATCCTATGCTCGGTCAATCGACCTTGGGGGAAATTATAAGTCCGAATTCTCTCTGACCTATCCCCACTACCTATAAGCGTCTTTCGAGTTGCAGCTTCTTTTGCTTGATGCTCTTGGGCTTGCTGCGCATTCAATTTAGCAGCCAATACCGATAATGCTTGAGCCTTATTTTTATGCTGCGAACGGCCCTCCTGACACTCCACAACCAAACCGGTAGGAAGGTGAGTGATTCGTATAGCGGAATCCGTCTTATTAATATGCTGGCCCCCAGCTCCAGAAGCTCGATACGTGTCAATCCGAAGTTCACTCGGATTAATTTCAACATCTTTTAACTGATCTGGCTCAGGTAAAACCGCAACTGTACATGCACTGGTATGCACTCTACCCTGCGTCTCTGTTTCAGGTACTCTCTGGACTCGGTGACCTCCAGACTCAAACTTTAATTGGGAGTAGACATTGTCACCGCTAATTTTCACTACAACTTCTTTGTATCCGCCTAAATCGGATTCATTCTGTGACATAATTTCCGTTGACCAGTGGCGTTTCTCGGCGTATTTCAAATACATCCTAAGCAAATCACCAGCAAACAGTGCCGATTCATCACCGCCAGTTCCTGCTCTTATTTCTAGAAAGACGTTTCTACCATCATTAGGATCTTTGGGTAATAAGGCTTTTTGCAACATTCCTTCGAGACAACGCTGTTTCTCTTCGCCTTCGAGAATTTCCGATCTAGCCATCTCACTCATATCAGGGTCACTAAGTAAATCTCTAGCTTCCACGATGGACAGATCGATTCGTAAGTACTCCCTGTAGTTCAGAACAACACTCTCTAGTTCCGCATGCTCACGTGTCCATCCCGTAAACTTCTCCATATCAAGCGTAGCGTTCTCTGAGCTCATTAATGCGTTGAGCTCCTCATGCCTTAAAGATAACTTCTCTAATTTATCTAATAATGATTGCTTCATGCTTTAATTTTTATTTAACCCGTAAAGCCTTTCCAAAGCCTCTGAAAGACTCAATTTTTCACCTGTCGAATCATTGTTCAATACGCGACTAGGCTCGTCCATAAATTTATTTGAAATAGCCCTCGACAGAACCTTAACCACGTCCTCAGGCCTTTCTCCTTTGGCAATTAAAGAAAGCGCTTTTTCCAACTCGATTTGGACCATTAATTCGCCACGCTTTCTAAACTTCTTAATAACAGGGATTCTTTTTTCCCGATCAAGCTGCGATTTAAATTGAACTAACCTTTCTACAATTATTTTTTCAGCTTCACGCGCTGCACCCTCTCGATTCCGCATACCATCGTTAACGATCTCTCCAAGATCATCAACAGTGTAAAGAAAGACATCCTCTAATTCAGAAGCCTCAAGCTCGATATCACGTGGTACCGCAAGATCAATCAAAAGAATTGGTTTATGTCGCCTCGCCTCAATCGCCTTTTCTATCGCTCTCTTGCCAAGAACAGGTATCGGACTACCTGTGCAACTAACAACGATATCGAATTTCTCCAACTTATGGGCGACGTCACTTAGAGGAAAATAATCTCCCCTCAATGTTTCCGCTAGATCTTTGGCATGACTCAAGGTTCGATTTGAACATGATACATTCTGAACACCATAAGATACAAAGTATTCAGCACACATACGATTCATCTCCCCAGCACCAACAAACAGAACCTTTACTTTAGAAAGCGAGCCAAAAATACGTTCACCAACCTTCACGGAAGCGGCAGCAAGTGATACTGAATGAGCTCCAACGTCTGTTTCCGTTCTTACAAATTTTGCCACTGAAAAACTAGCATCGAATAATTGCCGAAGTCTGGGTCCAAGAGCCCCTATCGAATCTGCCTTGCGGACTGCATTTTTTAATTGACCGAAAATTTGTGTCTCACCGAGTACCATGGAATCAAGACCTGAGGCAACACGGAAAGCATGTCGGACAACAAGTTCTCCAGAATTTTGATAAAGAACCGAAGAAAGCTCCTGCTGACTGAAACCACGAAACCTTGCATACCATGAGACAATTTCTTCGGGATCAGAGGCATAACTATATATCTCTGTTCGATTGCAGGTTGACAGAATCACAGACTCACTAATCGAATCTGACATTAGTAAGTTTTTTAAAGCCGAATCTATCTCATGATCGCCTATAGCTAACGCAGCACGTAGATCTATGGGGCATGTGTAATGGTTTAAGCCGACCGAGTAATATTTATTTTCTTGGGTTGTCAATTGAGATAAATACTTCTAATTAATGTAGGCACACGAGACTTAATATATAGCTTTAAAAATGATAGATCTATGTAAAGATGACTAATCAGTTCATCATTTTCTAATTGACCATCCACGGTTTTATAGTTGCAGTCACTAAACCATTCAAACCACGAATAGGAAAAACTAAAACAAAAATAGTGACTTCCTCTAGCCACGCTTAAGAGAACGAACGGGCACAGAAACCCTGACCGGCTTACTAAGAAGATCGAACAATAATATAACGCGCTTATCTCCATCCGCCTCTTCATATATAGCCTGAATTTCTCTAAAGGCGCCATGGGTAAAAACGACTTTATCGCCCGAATTGAATATTTTAGCCGGATGAGAAGACAATGCGGTTGTCTGTTTAGAGATCTTTGCGAATGTGATTGCGTCCAGCTCCGCGAACTTACCTCCAAACTTTACTATCTGCGATACGCCTCTGACGTTTCGAAGCATATGGCTTACTTTTTGCATGACACTCAAATCATTACGGATGAATATGTACCTTGGAAAAAGTGGCTCAGACGTTATGGAAATCACTCCATCTTTTATTTTTTCTAGCGGCCTCAACGGAAGTGTGACCTCCAAACCCAGATTCTCAAGGTGTTCTTTTGCCCTGACTTCCTGGCGAGGTTTGGTATAAATAATAATCCAAGACAAATTAGGCTCCTGTTATTTTGACGATACCCAGAATCACCTGGACGGACTCTTCGGCTCTAATCACGACAGACAGGATCTTAACATGTCTCTTTCATTGCACCTGCACCTACCAGCCCCGCGCAGAGATTACGTCCTCTCTTCGGTATGTATCCAGTCAACGATATTCGCACTAGGCGTGTAACCCGAGACCAATGTTTTCATCATAGCTCGAATTGCGCTTACATCATTAACATTTAATAACATTTCGAGCGTTCTTAGATCATCTTCAAGTTGCGTCCATGGCAAAAAGCCCTCTCGGGCTTTCATGATTCTTGGGTGACTTGTTAATTTAGGATTCTCGCCAATAAGAAGCTCTTCATAAAGCTTTTCTCCTGGACGGAGCCCAATCACCTCAATTTCAATATCCCCATCAGGGTTTTGCTCATTCCGTAAAGTTAAGCCGGACAGCTCAATCATCTTTTGAGCAAGATCATAAATCTTCACAGGTCGACCCATATCTAAAACAAAAACATCGCCGCCCGAAGCCATTGCTCCTGCCTGAATTACGAGCTGAGAAGCTTCTGCAATAGTCATAAAATAACGCGTTATATCGATGTGGGTGAGTGTTACTGGACCTCCGCCTCGAATCTGCTGTCTAAATTTAGGAACAACTGAGCCAGAAGAATCAAGAACATTTCCAAAGCGGACGATACTGAAATTCGTTTTCGTATCGGTATCTGCCAATGCCTGAAGAACTATTTCTGATAACCTCTTACTGGCGCCCATAATGTTAGTTGGCCGCACTGCCTTGTCAGTACTGACCAACACGAAATCAGATACCCCATATTGCGCGGCCGCCTTGGCGGCGCAATATGTACCAAAAACATTATTCTTGATTCCCTCAGCAACATTGTGCTCTACCATCGGTACATGCTTGTAAGCCGCTGCGTGATAGACCGTATCTGGATGCCATTTTGTCATAATTTCTTGTATCCGGTCATCATCCTTGACTGAACCTAGAAGCGGAATTAGAGTCGACTCTTTATCGGGAAAATTACTCAGAAGCTCCTGGTGAATAGCGTAGAGTGCAAACTCGCTCTGATCTATCAATAAGAGCTTACTCGGGCCAAGGGCCAGAATCTGTCGACAAAGCTCACTGCCGATTGACCCACCCGCACCTGTGACAATAACCACTTTATTTCGCGTCGATTTTGCCAACAAAATATGGTTCGGCATTACTGTTTCTCGACCTAGCAAATCATCAATATCGAGATCTCTAAGATCTGCATAACTAACCTTACCGTGGACCATATCGGCCATACTTGGCAGCGTTCGTACCGCGATTCTCGTAGGCCTGATACTTGCCAAGATAGCATTTCGACGTTTGCGCGGTATACTTGGCATAGCAAGTAATACAATACTCACATTCAAGGTAGCCACCAGACTATCGAGATCTTTGGGACTGTATATTGGTTGGCCGTTTAGAACATGTCCAGTAAGTCGGTCATCATCGTCCAAGAAACCAGCTACTTGCATTTCAGGACTATTAGCTACGGCGCCGACTAACTGACGACCTGATGTGCCGGCACCATATATAAGAACCTTCGCCCGACCAGCCTGTTTCAGAGCAGCTTGGTAATGATCTCCCAACCAAATACGCGCAAGTGCTCGGGATGTACCGACGAATAGTAAAAGCAGAATCGGCTGAATAATACCTACTGTGCGCGGAACGTTTTGGATTCCAATCGCTGTGAACAAAGAGGCATAGAGAACCCCGTAAATAACGATAGCCCGAGCGACCGCCGTTAATGCCGGCCAACCGCTATAGCGAAAAATTGCTCGGTAAAGACCACTTGCAACAAAAATTGGTAAGCCAAGACTTATTGATACCAACGCTGCCGCTAACGAGCTACCTGATAACACAACGAACTCACCCAACCGCAGGTAAAAAGCTAACCAAACAGTCAAAATACAGAGTGCAGTGTCTACTGCCAAAACCACAAAACGTTTCGCCCAACGTGGCAAAGACAGAACAGGAAATACATACTTACGCAAATACATTCTTTCTCCGATACCAGCTTGATTCAATGAGAAACCGATCTGACATCTAATATTTTCCAGAAAGTCTTAGCGATAATATATAAATCAAATAAAAAAGAACGTTTCTTCAAATATTCAATATCAAGTAACAATTTCCCAGCCAGAGATAAATTATCTCGACCTTGCACTTGGGCCCACCCAGTCAAACCAGGTAAAAGTATGTCAACGCCTGCCTTCGTTCTCAACCTAATCAAATCGTATTGATTGAAAAGTGCGGGTCTAGGACCAACAAAACTCATGTCTCCAATTACAATAGACCATAGCTGAGGCAGCTCATCAAGGCTAGTTTTACGCAGAAAGCTCCCGATGGGAGTCAACCACCGCCCTGGGTCACTTAACAAATCCGTTGCGACCGCAGGTGTGCCAACACGCATTGTACGAAACTTAGGCATTCTAAAAATTTTATTTTTTTGCCCAACTCGGCTGCTCCAATGCAGAACAGGGCCTGGGGAGGAAACCAACACTAAAAAACTGATCAATAGCATAACCGGGCTCAAGACCAAGAAAGCAAACAAACCCAGACCAAAATCTAATAATCTCTTTGCCATTTATATAGCTTTCTAACTCTCATTATTTAAAACAACTGATGACCGCTAGAAAACTAAAACCGATAACCTCAGTTCCGTGATTAGATGTCGTAATTGTTCCATAATCTATTACGTTACTCTCTTTTGTTTAGCGGCTACTGATCTCCTACTGAGCAAATCCGAACAAGCAGCCAATCCTAAGCCTATCAAAAGAATCCAAAATGGATATCGGTACCGATATAAAGCCCCATAAAACGGAATGGACATCGCGAACATAGTCATCACACTGAAAGAGCAAATAATAAGCGCCCAAAGGGAAAATTGATTAGATCTGACTACCCAGAAAAATAATCCTACCAAGCCAACCCACATCAAACATGATTCAAATATACTCATCAAATAAAATATAGAAAATTCAGGTTTGATAATTAACCCTAAGCTCCAGGGAGCTGGTGATAATACTCCTCGGAAAAAACTAACTGGAATATGATAGACAGCCTCGAGAGATTTTTTCGGCATCCAATCAGCATCAAAGATTGATTTTAAAACTGCTAAGTTTCTATCGCCTTTCACAGCGACAAAGATCCTACATCGCTGCGCCATCATCCCTCTCAAGCGGTTGTTAACGAAAGAAGGCAATATTTCTACATTTTGCCAATTTTCAATATTTTTAAAACATCTTTCGGCCAAAGGAGAATCTGTTATGACATTCAACGTTGGCGCCTCAATAGCTTGCGACACGGTCTGTTGTGATGAAATTCCTAAAAAGCCAGAGAAGCTAATTAAAGTTAACATCATGAAAATAGGTCCCAAGCGTAATAGTGGCGTCAATTTCCACTTATAAAAGCGAAAACAGCTGAGTAAAGAAATCAGAGCCACAGCAGGGAAAAGCAATTCAATCATGTAAGGCCGTACGAACTGTATACTTAGTAAACCTAAAAACATTTGAGCAGTCGACACAAGTGCGCGCCGAGAGCAGAAGTCTTGCAAAGACAAAAACTTAATGAATCCATACGTAAATAATAAAACGCCTAATAACGTCCAGCTGCCTTTGTTTATTTGTGAGAACCATAAAATCATGTAAGGGGAGATCAACAACGGCGCCACGCCAACAGTGCTTGCGAATGAGGAAAACCAGTTACTAAGTATTAGGAACAATATTACTACAGAGGCACCGTGCAAAATACAATTCAATAGCACTAATGAATAAATAGACCCACCATAAGCATAAATGTAACTCGCAATTCCAGCGACTGTTTGACCATGTGGTGAGAAACTTAACTTTGCCTTTCCTTCCATAAAATTATCTACATTTCGTTTCGCTATAAAATCGTAAAAAGAAGGGTCGCCAGGCTGATGGCCATTGGCGCTGTGAGGAAAAACTTCCGGAATTATGATTTCACGAAGGATTACACTCGCAGCAAACATGTAAACAAATGCAAATGCGAACAGCCCGCACAAGTAAACCCAACGCTTTGCAGATACGTCACACACAATCACGATGTTCTAATTCTCGGCTGTAAAAATCCATCCACTTATCAGTCACCAATTCACTATCAAAGATTTGACTAGCTCGGCTTCTCGCCTGTTTTCCCAAACGACGACATAAGCAAGGATCAAGAGCAAGAACTTTCATCGCAGATGAGAACGATTCAATATCTCCAACGTCAACTAAAATTCCAGTCTGCCCCTCCTGCACAGCATCAACAACACCTTCAATACGATATGCGATAGTGGGGATCTCGCACGCGGCAGCTTCAATGATTACCGCCCCAAATCCCTCTCGATAACTCGGCAATAGCATAATGTCAGCTGACGCCATTAGTACTTCTGGCTTTAGGGTTTCTTTAAAAAACCGAATTGGTACATCATAATTTTGGGACATGAGTCTTAATATTGGCAACAAATTTTCTTCGTCTGGACCTACCATCCAAAGCTCGACTTTGGGAACTTTAGTGGCAACGTTATGAAACGCTTTCATTAGGTCGAATACTCCTTTATCCCGATTAATGCGGCCGACAAAAAGATAAACACAAACATCGACTGCTACTCCCAAATCTTTTCGATTTCTTCTTTTAAGAGCTGCATTCGGGCGAAAACGATTTCTATCAACTCCCGCAATAGAACCACTACCTAGCATCCCTAAAGCACTCGCCGAACAAATTTTTTCTCGGATCAATAATTGACGCTGCGAACCGCTATCAACTAAAATATTTGAAGCAAATAAAACAATCAAACGATCTATTTGCTTTAAAAGAAATCGCTTCCAGCCTTTCTGGGTAACCCAAATTTGCCCAGTAAAAGTGTGGGCACGAAACGAAATAACGCTTATCCGTGCAGCCAGCATCGCCAATAGACCCGCTTTGGGCGTAAGACTATGAACAGCATCTGGCTTTTCATACAGCATTATTTTCACAAGCCTCAACAACACCTTTATATCTTGGAATACGGAAACCTTACGTTGAATACCAATATCAATAACTTTCAGAACATCGAACAATTCCTTTAACAGCGGATAAGCACCGAGATTGACACACAAAATAACCTTGTATTGCTTCGCTAAAGCAAGGAGGTGATTACGCAAAAAAGCATTTACCGCGAATGGCGTAGTGACAACAAAAATAATTATCTTTTTAGTTCTAAGCCCTTGCATAAACCGCAGATATTGGGGAGTGAACAGATGACGAGAAAAACGTTGGACGTCGATATAAGCCTGCTTCTCTAGCTCGAGAAAATCCTTTCGATTTAGATTAATACTTTTAATAATCGCAGAGTATGTTTTTAGATCATTATCTTTAACTAAAATACCGTTAACCTGATTTTGAACGACACACCTCAAACCAGGAATATCGTTCGCCAGCACCAAAGTACCCAAAGCTTGCGCTTCTAAAGCCGCGTAAGACAAGCCCTCATGTTTAGACGGCAAGATAAGCACATCTGCGAGTGAAACTATCTGGTGTACGTTTTCAACAAACCCAAGAGGAACTATTCTATCCGGAACATAACCAAGAACCCTTGTTACATCGGCCTCCGTTGGGCCACACATGACTAGTTTAATATTTGACTCTAAAACTTCCTCTGTAAATAGGTGCAAACAATCTTGAAATCCTTTGCGCTTCTCAGCTCGCCCAACAAATATCAATATTAAATCTTGAGCATCGATGCCATGCTTCTCGCGCCATTCGGTGTCACTATGCGTAACCTTAAGCATAGACTCTAAATCAAGACCACAAGAAGACCCGCAGTTAATGAGAGTTGGGCCCTTTTCTGGCGCTATCTTTGTCAGTATGTCCACCATGTCTTGTGAGACTGACAAGACTTCAGTAGCCAACGCTAAATTATATTTTTCAAGGTTTTTAAGCACCCAGGCTTTTATTCCTTTGTAACCGATATAAGGAACACCATGATTAAAATACACCCTAACTTTCACTCCACTGATAAAAGCAACTAACAGCGGCAAAAAAGATGACCGAGTATTGTGACTCACGACAACATCAGGCTGAATATGCTTAAAGAATAATCTTATTTTCCATATTGAAATAGGCCAACGTAGAAAATTGGATAACGACCAATCGACGGATAACGAGATTTCATCAGATTCTTTTGAATAGTCATTCGACACTACCAAATGAGTCTCATACCCAGCAAGTCGCTCAATTTCCATTAGCGGCATAACAAACTTTTCCGCGTAACGAACGTCAGGATGAAAGTGAACTATTTTCACGGGACTTCTTATCTAAAAAGCTACACAAAAGTAACATAGGGGCCATATGAAATAACAACTCAAAATTCACTCGCCAACGTATCGCCGACCCCGGATTAAGAACCCCAAAAGGCGAATGTAAAACTATCAACATCACGATTGCTGGCACTAGGGACATCCAAAATATATTTTTAAACCTACTTTGTTCCATGAAAGACTGTCTTAAGGCATAGAGGTAAACAAGCATCGGGAATATTAGTATTAGCAGCCCCTCTATAAGAAACGGAGCAAGTATTGGCCTCGTCAAAACCTCCGAAGGAGTCGGACCAACGATACCTAGAATAGCCCCCAAAGGCAGTAACGCCTTATATTTTGCGAAACCCTCCCCGGTCAACTGATCAATTCCAAAAGAAATGAAACGACTCGCTCTCGCATCCGGATCGATACCATAAAACCCATATCTAAGCATTGTTTCCCATAAAAAAGAGGATATCAAAGCATAGGATAAACATAATATGAAGCTCAAAAATACCCAGGCCTTCGTATGGAACTTATCGATTAGGATAACCGACATAAATAGCCACGGTATTACTAGTCCGTAATGCGGCCGTAATACAAAGCAGAAGACCAACGATGGAATCAGCAGGCCTAAATCTAATAAAGAAAAACGACGATGAACAAATTGAACCCAAAGAACTATAGAAAGAGAAAAGGCACCGTAAAATATTGCCTCTTTACCAATGACCGATGTCCAGATTAAGGAGCCAGGTAGAAACACTATCGCGCATAGCTGCCAACGGGTACCACCCCTAAAATAGTAATACACCAAACCCAGGAGCGATATCACACCAAATAAAAAATTAACACCTAACGGCCCGATAAAGGCGCTAAATATCATGACAATATTCTGCACCAGGAGTGTTCTTAAGCTTGCAGCATTAACATATGCGCCCGAAAGATATTGCTCCATATCTAACAACGGCGAAAACTTAGTAAAAACGTACAACGCTAACAACGTACAAATAAATTTCAAAACAATCAACGTTAAAATGATCGTGGATCTACTGCCGATAGAAATACAAAATCTCATAGCTTGAAGCAGCGTTTCAAAACTGATAACCATCGAGATGGGAAAATTGTCTTTAGAGAAACAACAACAAACGCTCTAATAAAAATACGTGAAAGAATTATCACTTTTCGCGCCCCTTTTAATCGACGGCTCGCAATCAAAAAATATTCGCTATAAGATTTAACAGGATTACTCGAAGCATAGCCCTCAGCCTCAACAGAGACCAATGGCGCGCATCGATCACCGCCCAAAATTTGAATACTTTTAGCGCGTAGATACACATCGTAATCAGCAGCTACTTTATAGGCTGTGTCGTATTTATTCTCGTATATAAATTTTCTGGAGAATATCATGCCCTGGTGCGATGTTGGCATTCTGTGTTGATCTAATATTTTTGGCATGAGAGTTTTAACAGAAGTATCAGCTATTTGATTTAATGGAAAGCAAACCATATCCGAAATGTTGCCGTTTTCATTAGCATACATATGTAAACTCTGAAAAAAATGATCTGGCGAAACGATTATCTTGTCTCCACAATTCAGAAAGAGAACCGATGATGATTTACAACATCGGACGCCGTAATTCATTGCATCATAAATACCAGAGTCACAAATCGAGTGGTATCTAAAATTAGGATATTTATAATATCGTTTCACTAACACTTTTGTTGAATCCACAGAACCCCCATCGACAACTAAATGTTCAAATCGCTCATCTCGATAAAAGGCACTCAAACTCTCGAGTGTTTTCTGCAACCTAACGACATCGTTTAAACATACCGTAATGATTGAAAAAAACGGCATATTGGAAGTAAAGACGTTAGTTTTAGTACTAGAAATCATCAAAGAACCAAAATTTTCGATTCAGAAAGTGCTCTATAAAGAACCACATAAATAAATAATGAACTTACTGAAGCCACTATAGCCATAGCGTAAAATATACCTACCCCACCTAAGCTTGGAGCCATCAATCCAAGCAAAAACAAACAAAGAATTACTTCTGCTGAATGGATAGCATACAAAATGCGTTGTAGCCCTAAGTTCCAAATAATCACTAAACCAACGTCACGAAAGACTCTTATCCCGTAATATAAAGTGGCGGATAGTACTAAAGGCCTTATTAACAGCTCATTAGCGCCTATTGAGTCGAGAAGTTCCGACCAGCTTAGTAACATCGCCGATGCTACGATAATAAATACTGATAATAAGCCGATTGCCACCCCAGATGTCACTACGGACCATATCAAATCAGGTCGGCTAAAACGTGTGGCGACGGTTATGCCCTTAGCTGCGAATTGAACATAAGCGAAATAAGCTACAAAGGAAATAAAAAACAGCCTGGACGCGAAGTGATATGCGATCATTTCTTTTCCAGCAAGATATCTTGCAGCAAAAAAATAATCCGCTCCGAGGTACAGTAATGACAGGGCGTTTAACCCCCAAAACCCTAAAGCTTGTTGAAACGTCCAGCGCCAACGTAAATTACGCCTAGTGCGGGTATTCCAAAACTTCCTTATCAGCTTAATCGTAATCGGCGTATGGACCAATATAGGGACAAGCAAATAAATGACTACCGATTCTATAAGTAGTCCGCCCCGCCATTGCAATATGGATAACACTGTAATTGCTACAACTGCTTGAATCGTTAGTAACTTACTAGCTAATAGTCCCCGATTAATCACCAGTAGCATTCTTTGAAGTAAAACCGTATTCGTCGTAACCAGCATCAGCGTAAGGCCAATGGGAAAGGCTAGCGCATTCACACGCCCCTCCTCGGTTACGAACCCTCCTTGAAAAAGATCTAAGCATTCCGGAAAAATGATAATAACAGTAGCCACGAAGCACATTAAAACGCCGTGCATGCAAATAACTCTGGACACGCCGCTAAGAGACAAGACCTTGGAGCTCAGTCCATTTTGTATTGTTTGAGACAGCCCAAATTCAAAAACTTGAACCCAAATCCCATACCCTAATAGTAAAAATATCAACGCTGCATCACTGACGGAATGAATCTTAGAAAAAACAAATATTGCGTATAGCTGCGCCAGTGCGACAAGCCCTTTTGCAATTAATTGGGCCACAACGTAACGATACGCGCGTGTGTTCGTAACCACATTTTTGGTCAAGGCATCGATAAATAAAGTAAATTTCATGCTAATGCATTTCTCTATCACAACCTAGTTCTATCAAAACTTGTTCGATCGTCGTATCACCAAGTCAACTCCACAAGCCGATCCCTCACTGATCAGATCAATATGAACATCCACCATAAACCCCTTTAGCAACTCCACCGCCTTCATCGCCCCTGTTGATAAAATAAGTCTCCAGCGTTCAACTGTCCTGAGCGACTCATATAAAAATATTCGCTGCAAATGGTTTACTAGCCAGACAAAAAATCACCCTACTCATTTTTTTCTAATATAGATTCCTTGTTAGAGCGTGAAACGCGCTTTGCGTTGAGGTTGCGCCGCATATCGAGCCAAGTCGATTCGGTCCGCTCATCGACAGGGCCCAGGGTGCTACGAGCAGAATCGACACCAAGCCAAATATTAAGAAAGTCACCCGCAATCCTCAAGGGATGCAGAATACTGACCAGTATTGCATCCCAGAACTTGCTTCGAGCCATTGCTTCCCTCATGATCGCACGCCAAAACACAATTCGCCTCCTATACATTTTCCTGAAGGAGCGGCTGTCTTCCCGGTAGGCGAGCAACACCTCGCATAACCCCGCGAAACGACTCATTTCAAACGAGCTGTATAGCAGCAATTGGTCCTCTGCGCCGTCGGCTGTGTGCACATAACGGTGTGCCGTGAACCAACTCTTTCTACCCATCCAGGTCGGGTGAGGAAAGTAAAAGCCCTTCCAGGGCCTGTTAACTATTGCATAGTGGCTTTGCGCAACCTCGATCACACCCGTTAGGCTACCATTGTCGCGAAAAACTACCACCGACGACGCAATCAAGTCGACGTCGGGCTGCGCCTCCAAAAACTCAACCTGACGCGCTAACCGCTGGGGAAATGCGATATCGTCTTGGTCCATGCGGCAAAAATACTTGCCTTTAGCGCGCGCTACCGCCTCGTTTAAACGTGTGGGAAGCCCTTTGTTTTGCCCATCTGAAAGAACCACAATTCGGGGATCCCGAAAACTCTTGGCGATGCAAATACTATCATCATGCGAACCATCATCGATTAGGAGCAATTCCCAATTCTCGTAGGTTTGAGCGCGAAGGGAATTAACAGCATCAGCTAACGTCTCACCGCCGTTATAAATCGACAAGCCAACAGTGACTAAGGGTGAATTCGGCTTCAACGAAGTTTCTCCGACCCTACGCGAATCCACGCCGGTAGATTCAACGACGACACGTTGTGCAATCGGGAAGAAAACCAGTTGGCCGGATAAAACACCTTCTTACCCGGCATCCAACCGAGCCATGCAGCCCACCAACTGAACGAACTGTTAGCAATCACGTGATGCTTACATAGACTCATCAACCGCAAATCTTCGTGGGCAGCTAAGCCGTAATTATGATCTACAAAGGTTACCTTGCCTGGGAATTTTAGATTCTTCCGGGCCCAGGGCAAGTCGTCGGAAAACACGAAAAAATGAGGCGAATCGATCTGAGAAGAAATACAGTCCAGCGCCAGCTTGTAATAAGCAAGGCCAACAAAGCCGTGAACCCGGTTAGCGACGGGATTCGTTAAGTAGTCGCCACGTCGGATATGAACTGAGACCGAATTTTCCAAAGCAATGTCTTGGGCAAGCTCTGCATTCTTACCGAGGGGAGGCTGGCTCAACGTTAATTCCGACCTGATTTGACTCGAGAATTTATCAAAATATTTGTAGGACTGCCAATAGCCTTCTAGATAAACCGGAGCCGAACGATTAAGCAAAGCAGGGTCAAAGTTAAAACTTCTCTCGCAAAAATAACTTTTTCTTCGGACTCCGAGCTTACGAAAAATTATCCGGGGAATTTTTCGTGTCGATCCCGCCAGTTTTTGCACCTCCGCGGCAGAGGCAATGCTGGCGACAATATTAAACGCCCCTAACGCATACCCACTGTGAATAACATAACGGTCAAACGCCGAAATATCGAGCTTGACTTCACATCCATTAGCCAGCGCCAGCGATCGACCAGTTGCATACTGAAACATCTGGTTCCCAAGACCTCCAAGCAGCTTTGTTATGACCATATTCGCTAAATACCCAGGCAGAGAAATTTAATTCCGTAGACCCAACAACGGCCGTTCTTTTGCGATGTAGCTACCCCGACCTGATGTACTCTGAGCTTCATCTGTTGCGCCAGATCAAGTATGACCTTTTGTACACCCCCCAAATGCTAGGGGCATCAAGCTGACAACAAAAAAGTAATCGCATAAGTGATAACCGTCAGTAAAATTTAGAATTTATTTTATGCCAAGCCCAAGTTCGTGCGATACCCTCAGCGAAATCTACTCTTGGCTGCCATCCAGATAAAGCCCTGAGTTTTTCCGTATCCAGTATATTGGCCGCCACGTCAAATGGCCGTGGTTCGATATGAACTATGTTGGGCCGTACGCCAGAAGCGATTGCCACACGTGATATTTGATTAAGCACCTCGACATTCGACCGACCAATTGAGCTGCCTATATTATAGGACTCTCCCGGTATACCCTTGTCAAGAGCGCATACCAAAGCATCTGCTACATCCTGAACAAAGATGTAGTCTCTTATGGTGCCTTTCTCACCAAAAACCTTAATCTCCTGCCCTGAGAGCATGGAAGCCATTGCCGTCGCAATGAATCCTTGACCCACATAAGGCTTTTGCCCATCACCATAGGGATTGGAAGGCCTCACACAAAGTACCGGCAACTGCCGCATACGTCGGTAAAGTTGGGCATATTTTTCCAGTGCCAACTTAGTTATCCCATAAGAAGAAATCGGATTGGTGGGGTGCGTCTCCGAAACCGGTAGCTGGCGAGCCTCCCCATAAACCGTGCCACCTGATGAGACGAAGACCATCTTTCGTAGATTTAAATCACAGGCTGCTTCGAACAGCCCAACGGAACTGGGAAGATTATCCAAAATGTCTTTAGCCGGGTCTTCAAAACTAGTTTTAGGGACACTTGAATAAGCGAGATCCAACAACTCATCTACACCATCCAAAGCCCTTGAGATAAAAGCTCGGTTTCGAATATCTCCTTGGAGATAGACCACACCGTTAGGCAGCGTAATAACGTCCCGAGGACTCCGACCGATCACCAATACATCACGACCAGTCTCACACAAAGCAGAGACAAGATGGGCACCAAGAAATCCCGCCCCACCAATTACGCAGGATCTCATTCGTAACCGCAACAGCTGTATTGTGCAAAAGGTATACAGACAAAAATCATGGTCAAGAGCAGTTCCAAATTATGTTGGTAACAATGAACATAGCGTTCTCGTGAAAGGCTTCATGACGCATTACCGCCTGGAAACCCCCACCTGGCATAGCACTAAAATAAAAAACTCATTGCCAGATTCAAATTCCAGCACCCGGGTCAAACTGTACAACAACCGTCCAAAATTTTCCTCACATCTGTCTTTGAGGCAATCTCAATCTCACATACAAATGCATGCTCTCACTCGACCCACTGTTACAAATGATAATTTTCAAATCTAAAAATACCCAGACGAAGCGTTGTATTGTTTCTTATAGCCACAAAACGTCCTGCTGCCAACAGGAACATTTAATTTTAAAGTCCTCCAACAATGTTACTCACAACTATTTACCTGATCCAACCTATTTATATGCAATGACCATCATGGATCTCGTCCATACTTTCGGAGGACGCAGACTCAACGCCAAGCAAAAAGCATTCGCTATCAGTCTTGCTGGGAAAAAAACTAGCCAGCGTATCGTATCTATCAGGCTGATAAGCTGGGGTCTTTCCTCCAATATCTGCACTCTAGTAAAACCAATCATTTCAAGGGTAGTTTGTAATACGTTCGATGTCATCCCCCATTGATGCGTTAAATCATTCCAAGCATCGTGAGCACCAAATGGGCCGTCAGCACAAGGTGTACGCAAAATCAAAACTCCACCTGGATGAAGATTTTTATTACACTGATCCAGAAATATCAAAGCTTCGTCTTTTGTTAAGTGCTCAATAAAATCGAGTGAGGCAATTAGTTCGTACGGTTCGCTATTTTCAGCAAGAACACTAAAAGCACATTTCACTTCTGCGGGTAAATCGAGAAGGCGCGCCAATTCAACCTGCTTTTTATCCAAGTCAAATCCTTCAGTATTTCGATAACCTTTAGCTCTGAGAAAATATAAAAAATTTCCGTATCCGCATGGAACATCCAAACATCGTGCATCCGGTTTATGAGGTAAAAAAGCGCGAAGAATTGCGCCATACCATTTACTCTGCTTCGCAAATGTATTTTCTAACGATGCTTTATCCAGTGCCCCTCGCGCTTGCGTTTGGTAGTTATAATAACGTTCACGATAGTTCATGAATCACCTCTTTGGGGAAAATAAAGCAACCAACCGCAAATTCTTGCGCAAAGATTTCATCAGACGTAAAAGGGTGCAGTTCAATGGCTGCCATAAACCCTCCATAGCTCTCTATTAAGCCTGAGCAACCTCAAGTGAAGCAGAAAACACCCATGTCATGCTATTTTCGAAGAACACATTTTAAGCTTAATAATAAAGTCTGTTTTAATATATTTATGATATACCAAAGTTTCAGCTGCCACATTTTTCCCCCAATGAGTTTTACTACATAGCTATGGGCCCGTAAAACCTCATTCGCGGACAGCAAGCTGAAAGGCATGGAGGCGACTAAAGTCGCACAATACGCATCGGGATGCACCCATAAGCGAACACCTTTTTTTCTCCACAGCACCGAATGCACCAGATCTTCAGTGTATGCTTTTCCAGCAAACGGATAGTAGTCCTCTGTTACCAGATCTTCTAGATGACATATTACGCAGCCGCCTGGTAGCCATTGAGTTTCAAATATATCAGGACCACAGTACTTTCGGTCAACGCCGTACCCGAACCCAGCAGAGGATATCACCCCCATTTTCTTGGCCCCCCATGGCGCACCACAGATAAAAAATGCATAAAAACTTTGTAACCATCCAGACATCCCGAGATGGTATTCGGTTGCGTATTGCCCCGTCGGAAGAAGGCGGAACAAAGGCGCCAATGCATTGCCAGGACCAAGCTGCCTCAATGTTTGTAAAAGTAGTCGAAGATCGTCTGGCCTGAGCAGGATATCATCGTCTAACTGAAGCACAAAGGGCTGACATGCACGCTGCAGGCCATATGCTCTCTGTGCGACCTGACCACGGCAAGGCGTTCTGACAATTTTCACATTTCCTTGGTACGGTTTCTCAATAAGGAGAATATTCTCTTCTGGAATGCAAACCAGAATCTCAAAAGGTATTTTCTCTCCGCTATTTAAATATGAGAGCGTATCTCCAAGCGCCTCACCACCCAAGGTTGCAATTACGACCGACAATGGGTACAGCTCTTGTTTACCGTATATTTCAGCCATCACATACTCTTAACTTTGTACAACGAAATATAATTGAATCTATTTAATCAGTTCGACCAACTTGCTTACATTAAAAGGAGTGAAAAATGTCTCGCAATATTTCCGTGCCTCATCAAAGTGCGGTTCTAACTGAACATTTGATATTTCAAGGTTCGGGAGGATTGCTTGATGAAATTCAGATACACTCTTTACACTGATCCGCCAATTTTCAAGCTCATATAGTGGGTCTATGGTTAACGGGTCGGCTGACTGCAGATATATTGGACGTAACCCAGCCACTACCGCCTGGACAATTGCCGTAGTTCCCCTATAAAGAGCCCAATGAGATCGGGCGATATCTTCTTCCAGCGTTGCTTCTGACAAAATTATATTTCCGGGATGGTTTGTCAGCTTGGGATTTTGCGCTTTCAGTGATTCGAATGACAGCGTGGGATGCAAACGCCAAATGAATTGAGTCTCAGGGTTTGCCCTAGCACACAATACAGAAAATTCGAACATGAGATGGCATTCACTTGCGATCCCTTCTGGAAGAACTAGGCAGACTCGGCCAGTAGAATGGTCACTCCTATCTGTATATGCCCGTTGCTCAAAATTAATGGTACGTCCCTTGTAACTCCTATTAGATCCGAGAACAGATATCGGAATGCCCTCCAACCCCAGCGAAGATTTAAGTTGAGTACTAGACACTTCTCCGGCTGTCAGAATCTGATCGGGATTGTATTTGGGCCCAAGACTACGTCGAATGGCGTGCTGCAATCGAAACACCGCAGCATGTTGATAGCCAACACACAACACATCGGAGTGTGCGGTATGGGCGGCAGCAAAAGCTAACCGCTCCCAGGCATGCCCCTCATGGGTAACCACAAGGATCTTTGGCTGTAATTTTGCTACCAGCGCGCCTATCTGCTTGGCCATACGCAAGTTTAAATGCGCTCCACCCGACAAGCTTTCTTCAGAAGCCCGCACGATAACACGCCGACCCAAGCCAGGAGGTTTCTTTTTGGCGATTCTCCTCAAACGCAACGATTCCTTTTTTAGCCGAATACGAATGGCGATCTCATCATATATTCCAAGTGAAGCGGTAAGAATAACTCGCGGAACCACGCTTGCCTTCCATTTTTCCGCGAGATTTTCAGCAGGTTTGCGAGAATGATTGATCATCGTGATCATCACTGAGTGTCCTTGCTCCACTAGGTCATTTGGCACTTCACCGAAATAAAAATCCTCCTCACGTCCGGCATGTAGCTCATTAACTAGATGTGACACGAAGAGAACATCAATCTTCGCCGGTAGCACTTTCGATCCAAACCAGAGTTGTCGGTTAGAGCGGGCAGCCCTCCCCAATTGAAGAAGCCACCATGCGCGATTCCGCAAAAATCTGAGCCATTTACGAGCAATCCCCTTGATACTCATGGCAGAATTAAGTATCTCGCTATAACTCTCCAGAAAAACAGGATGTTCACGAATAACATGTAACCATGGAATAGTAACTAGTTCCTCCGTTGAATCCGGATCAAGTAGAGTTTGGTCACAGGCCTCACAGATCGAGCGGTATTGTTCTTCGTTCAAACTGAAACCTGCGAAATGACTAAAACACTTCTTGCAAACTCAATCAATTCAAAATCCTATCCAGTAGGGCCTTTTGTTCCGCATTACTGCTAATGTATTTCAGCACAATGTCCGCCTCTTCAGGCTCATTGACTGACGGTAAACTAGGCTCGACAGGAATAGACTTTATAGAGTACCCATTCTCAATTATGCGCATCTGTTCTATAAACTCGGCCTGTTCAATCGGTGACATAGGTAGCGTCGTAAGTTGGAGCAGGAAATCCTTACGATAGGCAATTATCCCAAGAATCTTTCTTATGAAAGTGCGCTGCAATTCAAAGGAGCTGTAACATGGCACTCGACGGAAACAATACATAATATGATTGGATAACGATACAGCACATTTCACAAAGGAATGTCTGTCTAGCTCCTCCTTCTGCTCGATGGGGCCGGTTGCGTTCCAGGCATCCCCCCCCGGCTCAGCCGCTATTGCTTCAGAAAAAATATCTATGTGACGTGGTAACAGCAACGGCTCATCGCCCTGCAACAACATAACATGAGTGCAATCAACATCCTTTATTGCCTCAGCAACCCGTGTTGCTCCATTAATATGTGTGTTAGCCGTCATGATCACGTCACCACCATATCCGCTTACTACCTCGGCGATTTCCTTATCGCAAGTTGCCACGTAAACGTCTGACACTGCTTTCGACAGCAATGCACGTCTTCGTACATGCTCAATCATTGGTAAACCGTGAAATGGGAATAATATCTTCCCGGGGAATCTTACCGAAGCAAGGTGCGCCGGAATAATAGCCACAATCTTCATTGCGGAAACACCCCACAATCAACATTGATACACTGGCCGGTAATTGCAGAAGCCGCATTGGAGGCCAGCACTATGCACATCGATGCGACTTGTGACCCCGTCGGAAGGACTTTCAAAGCTGCGTTTTCAGCTGCAAACTTTGCAATGAAGGTAACCGGGTCAGCGTTGCCAGGGGCATGAGATCCATGCATAGCTTCTAATAAACCATCTGTTTCAATCAGCACCGGACAAAGCGCATTGACCCGAATTCCCCGTGGACCCAATTCCTTCGCGAGTGATTGAGTCAAACCGTTCATACCAAATTTAGAAGCCGCGTAGGCTGCGTTATTAGCGCTTCCGCGCTTACCAGCAATACTGGAGATATTGATAATGGAGCCTCCCGAGTTTAATGCAGACGAAGCAGCCTTGCATCCCCAGAACGCACCTTTAAGATTCGTGTTAAGCATGTCATCAAGAAAGGCTCTGTCTATCTTCTCAATTGGACGCCATGCAGAAAACCCCGCATTGTTTACGTAAATATCAAGCCGCCCAGTACCTTTCACTGCAAGCTCAACCAATTTTTCATGATCACTTTCATTACGTACATCAATCTCCTGAAAAACGATACGATCTCCAAAGCGTTCTTTTAATTCTCGTTCTTGTCTTGCACCAACTACAACATAGTATCCCGCATTAACGAATGCCTCGGTGATATTAAGACCTATGCCTCGATTGCCACCCGTCACAACAACGGACTTTCTTGGAATAGAGCCTTGCTTGTTCAAATCGTCATACATGAAAAGCCCCCATCGACTGCGATTTCAGCGCCCGTTACAAAACTTGCTGCGTCGGACGCTAACCAGAGTGTTGCACCCAGTAACTCAGCAGGTTCACCGTAGCGCGCCATTGGCGTATGACCCAAAATAGCAGCCTCCCGTTCTTTTGTAATAAAGTTCCTACGGTTCCATTCGGTTGGCAAAAAACCTGGCCGCAACGCATTTACACGAACACCCAGTAAGCCCCACTCACGCGCCAAATTTTTCGTCAAATTTAATATGCCGGCCTTTGCTACGGAATAAGTAAATGCCTTCGACAATGGTGGACCGGCAGACGCCGAAGAGAGGTTAATGATCGAACCTTTTCCGCGTGCGAGCATGTGCTGACCAAACACTTGGCAACCAAGAAAAGTGCCCGTAACTTGCGAATCGAGAATCGCATACCATTCTTTAAGTTCAAGCTCCATGAAATCTGTAGGCCCATTGATCCCCGCACCATTGACCAAAATATCAACATGGCCGAATTGCTTCGTAATACTGTCCAATGCCCGGATATGATCCTCCTTCTTTGCAACGTCTATAGCTACCGACATACTTTTCTTGCAACCCTTTGCCTTCAACTCCTCTTCTACACCCTCCGCCTTTTCAAGGCGCAAATCTAGGACTGCAACAGCACACCCTACCCTGGCAAAACCACGCGCCATTTCACTGCACAAATGGCCACCACCCCCAATAACAACCGCCGTCTTGCCCTCAAGGTTGAAAAGTTCATCCAAATAATTAGTCATGCTTATTAGTCCTCATTACATCCATTAAGTCCCGCATCTGCTTAGCCCATTTCCACAGGACGAAGAGATCGGAGCCCAAAATTGCGTACGTATGCCCTAGATCAAACAGCTCCCGCACCGCGACAGGCGTTACATCCGCAACCTGGGTGCCACAACTCTTGCCAAAACGCTCACATGCATCGATCACGGCACGAGATGCCTCTATTACTTTCGGGTGCGATGTTTGCCCCGGCACACCTAACGAACCAGCCATATCGTAAGGGCCAATCATTACCCCATCTACCTCATCAAATGCCAGCAATTTGTCGATATTTTCGACGGCTTCTATTGCTTCAATTTGCAGCAAAAAACTGGATGCGGTATTCCAAGTAGTGATGTACTCATCGAAATCAAAACCGTACGCCTGAGCACGATTCACTCCATAGGTTCTGGACCCCACTGGGGGATACTTAATATTGGAAATTATCGCTTCAACTTCCTCTGGTGTGTTTACCATCTGAACCAGCATGCCATCCGCTCCGGAGTCAAGTAAGGGCTTAAGGTAATCATTCGAATGGGATACGGGACGAGGAATGCACGGCACACCCTCGCTTTGACTAGCGGCAATAATACGCTGCGCTTGCTCCAGCGATATAGTCGAGTGTTCCATATCGATAGCAATGAAGTCGAACCCGGCACGTCCAAAAGTTTCTGTTATCGATGGATACGCATAAGAAACCCATCCTGCAAAAAGACGTTCACGATTACGCAATTTCTGTTTTAATATTTTTCGCTGCTCTAGGATATTCATAGACTCACATTTAAGAATTATGGTTATATTTATGCGACTTACTATTCGATACGCTAAATTCGTTCAATCATTCATTTTGATACTTGTAACCCTATCGGGCGCACTCCAAATGGTCTCAATAATATGCTAACCATACGAAGCAAGAAGCTAGTCAAGCGTCGACGCATCAAAGTAGCTGCATACAACCCTTTTAACTCTTTCATGTCTTCAACAGTTAAGAAACGTCTGAAGCAAGCCGTACAGACCGATAACAAATCAATATGATCATACAACGCCATGATGGCGATATACTTTTTTGCTTTACTGCGGGCAGTTTCTAAGGGGAGACTGCCAATCAATTCGGCAAATACCTCAGGTGACCGAAGAAACAATCCATCGCCAAAAACTGCCTGTCCGAACAACGTAAATCCATCCCGCTCCCACCGGCAGATGTTTACAAAGTCAACGAACTCGTAGCCTTTGCTTTCCAGATGAATACAAATATCACCAAACAGGGGTTGATTTTCATACAACTGAATAAACTCCACTTCAATTTCAAGGCCGATGATTGCGCCATCAAGTAATGCGGCCCCACCGCGCAGAATATCAAGCTCGGTGCCCTGTGTATCGATCTTGATAAAATCACAATCTATCCCGCGAACCAGTAAGCATTTATCAAGCGTAGATAGCTCGATCTCTTCCTGCTTTATTACATCAAAGCGCTTAGCATCTGCGAACCGTGACAAAAAAGATTGCCGAGGAGCCAAAAGTGAAGAAACACCAGGTTTGCGACACAAATTTAAAGAAGATTTTATTTCAGATGCTCCTAGTCCCACCGAGAATACCTCTTCAACATAATCAGAAGATCTTAATGCCTTATGGGACCGTTCATCAGGCTCAAAAAGAAAAGCTTTTATGTGATGTTGAATAGAACGCCATCGAGGTTCAAGGCCGCCGCTTGCACCGACATCTACTAAGCCAATTTTTAACTCCCCTAAAATTTTATTTAATGCTCGCATTACGTCTCTCTAGCTGTTCCATTAGATTAATTAGTAATGTATTACTTAGCCGACTTATTAGAATTATTTTCAAATAAATCTCTGCGGGTCCAATTTCCCGCCTCTTGTGGCGTATTTTGGTAGGTTGCCAAGCACCATGAAACGCACAGCTTATTTTACACACAGTCCCGCTGGTTGCGGCGTAGTGATTTATTCAAAAAGCCACCAACCGATGTCGAATCGGGCCGTCATACGAATGAAAAAAAGGCGGCCTGATCGTATAGTATTGCTGATGCCATGGACATAGCTCATCAACCATTACTCGATCATTAGCTCGCCATGGATAATCGCTAAATTTGGATAATGTTCCGTCTGGTAGTATTTTCTCATCTCTGTTACAGCAATAGAAGGTTAACCCTCTACGGGAAGCAATAGCGCGCAGGTCATCGAAATAAGCCGCAGTAACCGGAGGGTTCATCTCTTGCATTGATGCGATATTCAGAGCGAGATCTACCGAACAGTTCCGCAGCAACTCATGATTCGATGCTTGTATTGCAATTACTCGCCCGCCGACATCAGTGGTTCTCGATTTTGCAAGTGCTTCGGATAAACTAGCTTCATCAGTTACCAGATCGACTGACGATTCAAAAACTTCTGCCCCCATCCATAACTTTAGATACCAAAGATCCACTAGCAGAGTTTTTGTCAAGTTGATCAGTATGACCTGACCAGCGGAGCTACTCGCCAATAGCAACGTTGTCATCGTTGCAAAACCGTCACCAATCACACAGCTCGTTGTCTTCGGCGTAAGCAAATTGGGTACTTGTCCATGTAAATATGAAAGCGTCAATGCCTGCCGAAGTACATCCAGATCACTTGCCCGTTCTCCGCTGGTCGCCACTTTCTTAGAAATGCTGTCGATAGCGTTAAATTTTTGAAACCCTTCACCCATCCGTCTAAACCGTCGTTGCAATAAACGGTTAAGCAGCAGACGCAGCCCTCGGTAAGGTTTCTCATTACCTCCGAATCCCCTTAAACCTTCAAACCCATTACCCAGAAACTTAAATTCTAAATGGTAATTCTGCCAATGAGAGCTTTCCCCAGAATCTTCCTTGCTGATTTCCGTGGCTAAAAAACCAATCGCCGCTTGGCCGGAATACATCATGCGTTGACCCCGAGTAACACCTGAATTGCCGGATGAAGGTGTAATAAGCCAACAAGTGCTCCCTTATCATCCACAACCGGTAAATCCCATATCTTCTTTTGGCCCATCAACCCAATTGCATGCACCAATTTATCCTTCGGTAGGATCGTCATGGGCGAACGAATTGCATGATCAAGAGCATCATCCACAAGCAAAGCGGAAAATGGTTTTTGCACTTTTAGCAACTTACGACGGATATCACCATCAGTAAGAATTCCCAGCAGCTTATTTTTATCATCCACAATACAAGCAATGCCTAAGCCTGATCGACCCATCTCCTCAAACGCTTCTTTCATAATAACCGTCTCGCCAATTACCGCTATACGATCTAACGGCATCATCACATCACCAACTAACATCTCATTATTTTTCTGGATGGACATTGTCTTCTCCATATTTTTCAAGCAACTCAAGACGAGCCTCGTGCACGACCTTAGCCTGACCGAGAATGTTTTCTAGGTATTGAATATCTAAAACCGTATTAGCATCAGACAAGGCATTGTCTGGATCGTCATGCACTTCCATAAATAATGCATTAATACCGGAGGCCGCAGCTGCTCTAACTAGACAGGGTATAAATTCGCGTTGTCCGCCAGAAATATTTCCCATGGAGGTGGGTAATTGAATCGAGTGAGTCGCGTCAAAACATACTGGATATCCTGTCCTAGCCATTATCGAAAATGAAGTCATGTCATTGACCAGCATGTTATAGCCAAAAAAAGTGCCTCGGTCAGCAAGAAGTGTCTGATGACAACCAGCAGCTTCAAGCTTTCGCACCGAGTTCTTCATATTCCAGGGGCTCATGAACTGCCCCTTTTTCAGATGGACAGGCCTATTCGTTAATGCTGCCGCTCTCAATATTGATGTTTGCCTGCATAGATACGCGGGCACCTGCACCATATCGCAAATTTCACCTGTTGCCTTACCCCACTCCGGCTCTGAGAAATCCGATACTACAGGTACACCGAACTCTTCCCTGATATCGGCAAGAATACGCAAACCATGATCCGCTCCAAGTCCATGAAAGCTATCAGGTGAGGAGCGGCAATCCTTGTCATAACAAGATTTATAAATCCATGGAACACCCACTCGTCGGCATATTTCCCCTATTGATTCTGCCATTTTAAAAGCATGTTCACGACTTTCAATCGCACAGGGGCCACCTATAAATACCAATGGTAAACGCTCACCGATTTCTACTTTAGCGACTGACCCATAACCAACTTCAAGAACCTTTTTAACCATGAAACACATCCATTTTATTATTGTTAGATCGAAAAACGAGTGGTCTTGCCATGACAAGGTAGCTACCGATTATTATCCTGGCAGTTTCTGGCTGTTCCAGCTTTATCTGGAAAACATAGGATCCACCCGGACGCAATTTTATCTTTTTTGTTTCAATTTTTTCGCCATTTCTAGTTGATTGCAATTGGCAAGAGATACACTTATGCCGAGAACTTGGATTAACCATGGCTATCTCATAGTGTGCCGGGCCTGATAGCTCGTGTTGGACCCTGTATTCTCGAGGCAGAAAACTACTCGACCCAAGAAATTGCTTTTTCATGTCCTGCAGTTGACAAATTGCATCAAGATTGCCATGAACATACGCTCGGAGGGGGGCATTTTTATAGCGATAACTTACATAGCTCCGCTCCGCAATATGTGAGCCCAAGTTAGAAACCACTTTTGGTGTATACGAGTGAAATACGCAAAATGTACCGAAGGTACACTTCAAATTCGACAGAAATAACGACAAGTCAATAGTCTGACGCTGATTGGGAATTAAATCCAAACGCTTTTCACATAGTAACGCGCCCTCATTATCAAAAAAAAAGAATGTTGCAAAACGCTCAGATGTTTCCTCATGACCTAAAAATAAGCCAGAAATATCTGTTAGCTCAAAAAAAGTCCGCCATACATCAGAATTTCTCCAAACAAATAAATCACTGACAGGAGCACCCAATAATTTTGGTTTTTTAGTAAGAGGCTGCTTAAAAGTCCAAAGCGCTCTTTTTGCCCTTAATACAAGATTCTGCACTATTGACCTAATCTTGAGAACCATAATTTTTTGAGAATTTTTTGTGCCTCCCAACGCTTACCATGGACCACATAAGACGCCGGTGGATGTGTGTGCTCAAGACTAAGAAAATTGCCATCTGAGGTCCTCGAGAAATACAATGGGATAGCTGACATTTCTCTACATATAATTAAGGGCAAATCCACAGGACTAAATCCCAGGCCGTCCAGCGAAATAATCGTTGCATCATTATTCCTAACTTCAAACTTGGCCTTCAAAGCTATTTTGTCCGCATCAAATATTTCAACTTGAGCGACTCTGGTTACAGGAGATTTTTCAATGTTTAACAAAATCAAAAAATTTTCTAAACCGTGATCATATTGTATAAATGGGCCAAAAGTTAGCAGGGATCCAGGCGCAGGGAAAGGATCAATTTCACCTTGATAACTGGTAGAAGTATGCTCGGTTGAAACCCCGAGGGTAGCTCGCCATGCTGGTGTCACCGTATAGATGCCCTCTAAACTAGGCAGGATATCATTATGAGTAGGAAGCTTGGAGAGCGTGAGTGACAGCAAAGGTAGAACACCTCGAGGAATTACCTTCGGAAGATCATCAAAACCAAAGGTACGAACTTCATTGAATGCTAATTTCCCAACATTTTCTGTTCTCCATTTTCCATCTTCAGCCCATGTCACATTAATGTACTTCTCTGATGAATCCCTAAGCTCCCAGTTATTAGGAGGAAAATTAAACAAGGTCGTCCAACCTTTTGAATCCGGCGCCTTGAGGATTGGGTAAAAGGACATGTTTTCTCAGTTTCGTTCTAAAGTTGAGCTACCACGAGTCCACCATTGGTTATATTGATTGTCAGTACCCAGATCACATTTTCTGTGTAAAGAAAGACCAGCATTGTTTAAATGTTGCGCCGCCTCTTCCGCTTGCGCTGTAAAGTCATCATTGATCTCAACTAACACACTCTCCACTTTATTGAGTAAATCGGCACCACCGCGGAGTATAAAATGCTCGATTCCATCAACATCTATTTTTAAAAATATAGGTGCTGGTATTCCAAGTAATCTGACTGCGTCATTCATGGACACCCCAATTGTTTGATACTCAAAAACTTCATTCATAACATTGCCGTTTTGATCAACACTTTTACCAAAAGTGGATAACGCCCCCCCCCAATCTGTATTTGACATCTTGAACAAACTTGATCCGACTTTATCACTAAGGGCAATTGGGATAATGGTAACCTGTCCTTGCAGTGCATTAGAAAAAATGTTTCTTGCCAAGAGTTCAAGATTGAAAACAGAGGGCTCAAAAGCAAAAACACGACAATTTCGCGCTTTAGCTGCATAAATTGCATACAGGCCAATATTCGCACCCACATCCCATAATACAGACCCAGTAGGAATTGAATCTATCCACTGCAGTGTATCGGGTTCTTTAGTTGCGAACGTTTGAATTCTATACTGATTTAACCCATTGGGAACAGTAAAGGTCATCTGATCAGAGCGATAACTAAGCACTTTTTTTTGATTCATCGCAACATTAATTATTTGATCGTAGATAAATCGCCCAAGAAGTGTATTTGGGAACCAAGTCAAGAATCCAACAGTCAGGCGCTTTATAAGATTTTTCATCACTGTTTTTATTGTTATTTCATCATGTTAGAAGTAATGTCGAATGAATACGTAGCGGATCTGATTCACGACTTAATTATTGAATAGCAATTTGCCTTAAACTTCCTTCTTCTAACCCCTCCATTCCAGACGCTGTAGGCATAACATGAGTGCTGTATCATCACATTGCAATTAGCCCGTTGGGCTGTAATAAACGGAAGGCTTGCCCATGGTTCTGACAATCGTCACCGTCAAAGCAAACGACATGGAAATCACGGTGCGACTCGCACTCAATGACCGTAAACGCGTAAATACCAGCATTTAATAACATAATAGGATAGCATGTTATTCTTATTTTGCTGTTCTGAAATCGGTCCCACTATACCTTTAAATCGGTCCCACTATACCTTTTGCACAATCAAGCATAGATAATTAGAACATACCGCAAAAAAGCTTTTAATGGCTAAACTATAGTCTGCATAAATTATTTTTTAGTAAGTTATTATGAATCAGATACTTATCGTAGGCGGAGGAATGGTGGGCATTTTTGCCGCGCTGAAACTCGCTGATCATTTTGAAAGTGTTTATATAATCGAGAAAGCCCCTCACTTAGGAGGCCTCCTAAATTCGCGCAAGATCAATCAAGTTTCCTACGACTACGGAACTCACATTCCAGCTTTCACTGTGGAGGATGAAGTAAATGAAATCCTTTTCAATGAAGTGAATTCCATAAATGGACTTACCTGGAATGAATACCCTTATCTTGAAGTTGCAAATTATTTCATGGGTCATTGGAATAATGAAAGCACGCTTCTTGATATTAGAAATCTTTCGAAAGATCTTTATGTGCGGGCCACAACAGAAATGCTAGCCTCAGGCAGGCCAGACTATACGAAAAATAATTTAAAGGAATTTCTGAATCAGACCTTTGGGGGAACGATTACAGAAAATATCTACCGGCCTGTTATCAGAAAAATCCTCGGTGAAGAACTGGAAAATGTCTCCCCTGAAGTATTACTTCAATACAGCCTCCATCGTATTATGGCCTTTAATTCTGAAAAAACCCGCGAGTTAAAAAGAGACACGGTCATCGATTCCAAGCTAGGCTTCCATAGCTACAAGGAATACCCACCTAGTCGACCTTATCTGTACCCAAAAGGAAATGAAGGTGTAGGCAAATGGGTTAGCTCGCTCGAAAAACAACTTAAAATCAAAAATGTAAAGATACTTCTTAGCAATGGCGTAACAAATATTGTTAAAAAAGAAGGTCGTTTTCAGGTCAACCTGGAAAGTGGCGAGTTGCCCACCTTCAATGACATCATCTGGACAGTGCCGGTTGCGATGGCTTACCGAGCGCTTGATATTCCTATCAAATCTACTATCCCCCGATTTCGTTATTCTACCTTGGTAAATCTTGGGTTTGATCAGTCTTTTTTAAGAGACAATCATTATGTATTGATCTGGGATCCTGAGATCCTCGCATTCAGGATTACTCTTTATCCTAATCTTACAAAACTTAAGGAGAGCGTTTACCATTGTTCAGTTGAAATCTTAAGTGGCTCAACAATTGAAGATAAGCCTGAATTATTAAAAAGAGTGTTAAAAGATCTTCAAGTGGTTGGACTGGTTTCACCCGAGGCCAATCTAGTAGAGTCTGAAATTATTGACATCGGACCTGCTTTCCCAGTACCTTCAACGCAATTTCGTAGATCCGTAGATGAACTAAATGATAAGTTTGAACAACTACATCCTGAAATATTATTGTTAGGAAAAGCATCTGGGAAAAATTTTCTTTTGAATGATACGCTAATTCATGCTAACTCTGTTTTGAATAAACATTTTTCAAATTAAAAAGTGCGCTTTAAACTTTGCCAGTGATTTTTCTAAATATTTAACTTCTTCAACCTTAGTAGAGAACCAAATCCATCTCTTGAATGGAAAGATGATGTCACCAAAACCTTTCTTGAAGAAAACGATATTCTTTTCTTTTGGCGTCAGGATCTCATGAATACTGTCCCGGTGATTAGTCGCCCCAGTTTCATAATAAATAAAGCCGCGTTTTTTTAATTCCAAAGCGATCGTCCATAGCATTGAAGGCATCAAAGGAGAAGGCGGCTCGAAATCCGGTTCGTCTGCAGTACTTGCGCCATAAGCAACTTTACCGCCGAGAGAGAGCAGAGTCATATTTACAGTCTGACCTTTGTAAAGTTGTTCAAACATTAAACCTCTGCCCTCAAAGATCCATTTATATGAACGGTGAAAACTTCCTATCGGTCGAGTCACGCGACCTGCACTTTTATGGTGAAGAAGACGGTGCTGATGACCAAGCTCAAAGGTGAAATTCGATTTGTCATAAACTTTGAAATCGTAAAACCTAAGGCCTTGATTGATTTCTGTTCTTACACGAGCTCTGATCTGGGTCTTAATGTCAGCTTCTGGGACATCAATGCTAAGCATCTGATTTTGAATAGAAACATCCATAGCGCCGATTATGGCGGGAAGGGTTTCTTCCATTTGTATAAGATCAATATCTGCAACGGTAGCTTCAGAGTACCAGCGGCTGACATGATTTTCTGAAAATAGTTTTTCAAGATATTCCGTGCAGGTTCGGCCGGCAAGCAGATATTGCTTCTTCGATAGTTTTTTATGAAATAGCGGGCAGGGCAGAAAATTTGTTCCAAGATTTCCATAAGACGCTGTAGTTAACTCACCCATCTCGCAGATAACCATAGGACAAATAGCAATTGGAATATCTTCAAGTACATTGATGATAATAAACGAATTATCTACAAATTCATTGCTCATCAACATTTTATAATAGTCAATCGTTTCCAAATTGTAGCGAAAGCTATACACCGAATATTCTTTTAAAAACTCGTTCCAGTAGCGTACGAAATCACGATGATCAAATGAAATAATTTTAACGCGGCCCGCTGACCCGCTTAAGGCATCGCCGTATTTTTCGTTAGATTTTGATCTCATTTTTTAGCAATGATCGTCACAAATTCAAAATATTCAGTCATTTGATTGTAGGTTCTGCTAACGATCTCCAGCTCGATCGTTTTTAGACCGACATCACCTAATAAGTTTTTGTATTCATCTGGGTAAATAAAACGGCAATTATGATTATTGCATTTGTACGGGGAGTCTTCCCTCAGAATGCCGCTTAATGTGCTGTTATCAACTTTTAAAGCTGGAGCGTGATTAATGTAGGCCATTGAGTTTTTCGAAGGATGGTAAGAAAAATATAATCCCTCAGACTTCAAAACTCTCTTTACTTCAAGAAGAAAATTTGCAAATTCACTTTCAGTTAAACAGTATGATGAGAAGATATCTGCAACTACGTCGAATGTATTATCTGCATATCTTATGTTATCCATAGACCCCTGAGTTAAGGTGCCTTTTGCACCCCACTGCTCAAACATTCTTTCCGCAAGCTTAATTCCTTCTTCCGAAATATCGATTCCGTGAACATCAAAGCCTTCTGCAGCTAATGGCCACAGATTAGCGCCAGCACCACACCCTAGTTCTAAGAGCTTAATTTTATTCTTCTCAAATTTATCTATTGGGCCAAAATTTCTTCCGATAAAACGCATAAACTCTTCATTTGGATATCTTCTTTGAGCTTGAAAACCATATGTAGAATAAGCACTATCGTAATAATCTTTGGTATTAATATTAGAAATTTCGATTTTCATTTCTGACTCCTTGGTATGGTCAATATCCACACGTAATATACAATTATCCTAGGATTTCAATCCCGACCGCATGCTGCAATTTCCAACAATTGGCTCAAGCTGACATTCATTCGGAAGCCAAAAATAACCAATAAAATGATAGGCAGCCCCGCTATCTCGAGAGTCACTTATTACTCTCTAGAGCAGTGCTTTCGTCATAAAATTCATCTGGGGTTTTCTTTCCCCAGACGGCTTGCCTACCTATCGGATGAAAATCCTTGAAGTCTGTATCGTGATAAATACCGACCAAAGAATATCTGATTTTTCCTGAAGTATTATCCCCACTTTTATGGATCAGCCCCGAATCAAGTATCAAAACACTACCCAATTCCAATTCAAGATCAGCTTGAGAATATTTTTCGACTTCGGTATCTGTTGCAACATACTTATGTCGATTAGGAGCATTCGCTAACTTCGTTTGCCCTTTTAATCCATTTCGATGACTTTTAAGACAGACTCTTAATGTGCCATTTTCTACGCTTGACGGTCGAATAAGCGGCGCCCATATCTGTATATAACGGCTTTGGGGAATGGTATAAAAAGTATCCTTGTGCCAGGTATAGGTGTAATTCGGATCGTCGGGCAGAGTTACGATAGCGGCATTATTTGTTAAAAACAAAGCTGACTTCTCGTCGCGCCCCAGCAATTGATTAATCGCCGATCGTAAAAGCGGGTTTGAATGAAGTCTTGAGACCTCGGAAATCCCAGCGACCAGCGCAGAATACCGATCCATTAATCCACATTTATCTAACTTAATGACATCTTCAGTTACCTGATTAGTTTTGTTAGTCGATGGAATTCCAGCGCGATCAAGTTCATTCTTTGCAATAAACCTCACAGCGGAGGCAAATGATTCTAATTCATCCTTTGAAAAAACATTTTTTAAAATCAAATAACCGTTAGTTTTAAAATCGTCAATCTGCTTTTTTAATAGAATCATCCTCGACCTTAGTTTTAAGTAAATCTACAAGTTGCTCAACTGTCTGTGCAAACAAATAATTCGGATAATCATTAATCAAATCCCCTGTTGGATCATAATAAATGCAATTGTTTTTCTTACTAACAAACATTGGAGAACTATATGGCGACACGATACAAATATCTGCCTGATCGATAAGATCGAAAACATTAGCGTCCGTTTCCAGCTTGTGATAATTTTTCGAGTCAACAAAATTAAAATATTTTTGATCATGATGAGTCTTCGATGGTGATCTTTTGTGTTTGATATAAATATTGAACTTATAGTTTAACTCTTTAGCTACTGTGTTAAACGACTCATTAATATCCTCGATAAATTTAATGCAATTCTGAGTGCAATGATAAGAATAGAAAGAAGGTGTATAAATCGACCTCACGTGAGGAGCCACATCAAAAATGACCACGTTGAATTCATTGTGCGCAATCGCTTTGAGAATTGGTTTTGAATCCGGCAAGTAAAAAATAATCGGCTCAACAATTTCGCACCTTGAGAGCGGGGCTATATCTTTGGTCCACTTGGCTTCATGTTTATTCCAGACGTAATTAAAATCAACTCTTGCATTTAGAAAAAAAGGGTGAATGCCGTGACTTTGATCCGGATAATATCTGAACGCTTTAGAATTAACTGAGTACCATAGCAAACTCGTGCAGAATTTCTTTCTTTTGACATCCGAAAGCCACAACTTTTGCTCTTGAATCCCGGACTGCGTGAGAAAAACTTCTTGAAGAAAATCATTCTTATTCAAAAACTCAGCAATCCCCTGATAAGGCAAGTCTCTGTAAAGCAGCCAGTTTTTTGAGTCCCTCAAACCATAGATGAAGTAAATGAAAAAATACTTAATCTGTAAAGCAAGAAGGGCGAGAGGATCTAAAAATTTAAATAACTTGAGCTTAACCGATTCAAATAGCGGCCTAGAGCTGAACCAAAAACCCTGCTCAGAATCCGCTGGGTTGCCTTCAATCACAAAATGCGTCGCCTCTCTGAATGATTTTATCGGGCCTTTCCTTAGAAAATTCTTGAATGATTCTAGAGAACCATGTCGAAAATAAACTTGACGAGATACATCAAAAATCAAAGTGGCTTTCGCTACGCGGCCAGGGAATAATGAATAATAGAAAGACTTAGCAGTTGCATATGACCAATAGACAATGAATTTTGACGCAAAATTTGAAACAGCACCTAAACTTAAGTTGATCTTGCCTTTTTTAACTAACCATGTAACGCCTTTTGAGTTAAGCAATGCTTGTTCTGAAATGAACTGTTGTTTATTTTTAAGTGTAGTCGTATCAACGACTCTCCACATTTCGTTAATAAAATAAATGACTAGTATCTGAGCTATGCGTTTATTTTTGCTTGGAAATAGTGCATCTTTCTCAGGATTCTTAGAAAGAAAATTTTTAATAACAGAATAGTAATCGTCCCAAAATAATTCCCTATATCTTCTTCTATCTTCAAGACTAAGCACCAAAAAATGTCCTCTCAATAAACAAAGGCGAACGCCTTAGGTCGGCCCGATTGATAAAAATATTTACTACCCCACACAACCGTCATTGCCCGACCGTATTTACTTCGCTCTCTGATGGGTGTGGACGAATTTTAATTTTACTGAGCGCATAGATCGGCATGAGCCATCAATTTCGCAATGTTATTAACCTGCCAATAGAGTTTGGCTTCTGGCGATGCCGCGCAAAAATTGCCGATATCCTCGTGATACTGATTACTAGCACCCAAAATAACATCGATTACAATGTCTGTCCTTCCTAACTGCTGTATCGCGCGTAGGGTTTTCCCAGTTTCATTAGTTGGGTCGCTGGCCCAAAAAAAAACAAATATTCGCTTAACAGTGCCATCCCGCACCCTTAGATTGCTACGCGCTTCTTTGAACTCGGGTCGGAGCAAAGCGTATTTCGGACCGACCATTTTCTTGCAATAAGGTAAGACCAATTTTTCATATCGCGTTTCCATGTCGCAATAATAATTCTGATCAAGCAATACATCACAATCATGTTTTCTATCCGCGAGATCATCAATCACCATGACATGCCTAGCGTATGGACGCGTAGCAGTTTCCCACTCAACATCCAGCGCATAGTGATCAATGATGAGCCAATCAAGGTGCCCTATAGTCTTTAGGGCCCCTAACGTCTGCCTAACATCTTCTTGCTGTGTCAAACCTAGCCAATGAGCATGCGCCAGCCTCCCTTTTGGAGTTGAGTCAGAAAATGGCAGGCGAAGCAAGCGGTGCTGTGATGATTCGATCAAACCGAATAGATGGCCGGTGTGTTCACGGCATAAAAGCATGGTTTCGGCACCTTGCTCTCGCAATTCATTCGCCAAAGTCAGGGAGCGCATGACATGGCCGCTACCTATCTGGATTGATGCGTCGCAACGAATAATGATTTTCATTGGGATCCAGTTCAATTCAGGCGTTTAAACCCGCCGTGACACACAGGACCTTTGAGCAAACTCGCCACATCGCGACCCTGTTCGCATTCCTTAATTAACGCAAATATCGGATCAAGAGTTGCGAAGTAACCCTCTACAACCTCAGGCGTATGATCAATACAAACATAAACGCTATTACCAGCCAGATAGCCTTGTGCAAGCATTTCTTGGGTAATGAGAGTCTTGTAAGCCGAGGCATTAGAGCTTTGAAAAGTGAAACCCGTGAGCGACGCCAATCCCCAGTAATCAATTTTAAGATCATTCTTATTGGCCAGCTTCTGCCAACCCTGACGAATATTCAACCCTGTTCGTGTGATGATGTCCCAAGATTTGATCCTCTCCATGACCTCTAGTGTCTTGAGCGCAGCTGTCGGTCCGATGCGTTCCGTCCAGAACGTGCTGCTTATGAAAGTGGTTTGTGCGGCCTCCATAACCTCACGCTTGCCTATGGTCGCAGTAATGCTATAACCATTACCTAAGGCCTTCCCGAACATCGCCATGTCCGGCTCAACACCGTATTTTTTATGTAGGCCTCCAAGAGTTTCACGAAAACCAGATGTACATTCATCAAATATCAACACGATACCGCGCTCAGTAGCAAGTTTACGCACTTTGTGCAAGAAATTATCTTCGGGCCCCTTATTGCGAGCTACTTCCATTTTGATTACGCCAATATCTTGCATATTGACTAACGTTTCAAGCTCGCCATAGTTGTTATAGTTAAATGGGAATACCGTTCCACGCAGGCATTTTGGAACACCATTAGGATCCAAACCTGGCAACAGGTGTTCCGCAAGATTTTTATCGTTGCCTACATTTGCAGACAGATACCAATCATGCCAACCGTGATAGCCGCATATCGCCACTTTATCCTTACCAGATGCCGCACGCGCTATGCGGATGGCAATTGCGTTAGCCTCGCCTCCTGAGCGCGCAAGCCTTACCATATGCGCCCACGGGTGCAATTCAATAAGTTTTTCTGCCAGATACACCTCTTCTGGGCAGTTGAAAGTGGACATATTTCCGACATCGATGGTTTTCCGTACAGCATCATCTACCTCCTGATGACCATAGCCCAATATATTGGTACCTATACCCATGATCGACATATCAATATATTCATTTCCGTCTAAGTCCCATACCTTACAGCCATTTGCTTTGCTGAAATAGGCCGGCCATTGATCTGGCAAAAACATTTCCGCTCGTTTTGACAGGAACATATTGCCACCAGGTATGACTTGTTTTGCGCGCTTCCAAAGTTTTTGGCCCGTGCCCATGCTGGCTCCTTCGTTACGGTTCAAATGTTGATTGCTATTTATATCCGGCTGCTGGTTTTGCAAGTTAAGTACTTCATCCCAGGCAAAGTCGGTACGCGGATAAAAGTGCTGAAAAATCTTTTCTATCACGGCAAAATCGGCGAGTTCGTCTACCGTCCAACGTAAAGCTGAAAAATCCTGGCTATGTTGCATAGAGGCAGCTTTGAATTGCCCTGATTCGCGTACATAAGGAGTAACGTGTTCACGGTCGTAGGGCTTATCGGTTTTTTGCCAAGCTTGTTCCAGCGCCCTAAAAGTACAGACTTCAATGTCCAAGCCGTCGGGATAAGTGGGTGGGCTAATATTGCTAAAATAATCTACATCAGCAGCTTTGAAGCGACGAATGACCTCATCAACCAGCGCTGGATCAACCAGTGGACAATCGCCGGTTATGCGCACTATTACATCAGCTTGGTGCGCCTTTGCCGCTTGCACAAACCGATCGAGCACATCATTTTCGCTACCTTGCTCACAGGCAAATCCCAATTTTTGTACGTGTGTTACCAATGGGTTGTTGCGTTCATCCAATGAAGTGGCGACAACAATTTGATCCAGTTCTACTGCCTTGGACAGCCGTGACAACAATATCTCGATCATAGGAACGCCGCCTATCGGCTTCATTACCTTGTTGGGCAGTCGGGCAGACCCCATCCGAGCTTGCACCAGTGCAACCATTTTCATAGCTGCACCCAATTTCCCGGATTAATTAAATTTTCGTCTTCACAACATAGATCGGGTAACTCATCGATACTAATAGGAAGCGTCGCATCAATAATTTGCCCCAGCTGATTCATACTGTCCGCACCGATCACCACACGGTCAATTTCCGGGAAAGCAAGCGGATAAGCCAAACATGCCTGGACTGCCGAGACAGGATGGCATGCCAGCCAATTGTGCCAGTTATCCCATAGCGCTTCCCATGGTGCAAACTTAGGTGGAATCGCCTCTAAGGGCATTAACAGCAATCCTTGCAAAAACGCCGACCGGGTATGTATTTCGACATTTTCCTGCTTCAGTCGTTGTAGCCATCCAGAAGTATAAAGACCGCGGTCAATTAAATTAAATGGAGCTTGTACCAAGTCGAATCGATATTGGGGAATTAACGCATCCAAGTCCCCTGGCGCATAGACTGACACGCCAATTTTTTGTACTAGCCCGTTTTCTTTCAAATCTTGCAAAGCGTTGAACAGAACCCGTCCATTTGTCATTAGTAATTGACTTGAGCGGTGCAATAGCAATCCATATACAGAAACCACACCCATTCGATTAAACGATGCAGCAATCTGTTCACGAACCCAACTATTTATATCGCCACATCCATCTGGAACAGCGGGCAATTTCGTCACCAGCTTAAATCCTTTGGTTCCCAACTCCCCCAGACAAGATTCACTCTCACCATAAGCGATAGCGGTATCCAGTGTGTCCCCGCCCTTATTTTTGAGAAGTTGCAACATATTTTTAGCGGATGAAAGACTTACTTGACCGACTTGATTTGCAACACCATAGTTCAAGCCGAATTGCACGGTACCAAGGGCTAATCGCCTTGTTTGACCTGGCGCATCATTACTCAAAGTGACTGACATTAAAACAGTGTCTGATGCCCGATGGGTGATTTGATCCGTTCAACAACTTGAGTTTGCTGTTCTTCTGTAAGAGCTGGGTATATTGGCAGACTGATCGCTTCAGCATAGTAAGCCTCTGCTTCGGGGTATTCCTGCGGGTCGAACCCCATCGCTTGGAAATAAGGATGGCGATAAATTGGAATATAGTGCAGATTGACCAATATTCCATATCCCCTTAATTTCTCAAAAATTTCTTTCTGACCAAAACGAATCTTACTGCGTTGCAGCCGAATAATATACAAATGCACTGCAGAATAAGCTTCAGGCATTTGGTGTGGTGTCGTGAGATATAAGCCATCAAGCAGCTCGTCATATCGCTTGGCAATTGATTGACGTTTCTCAACAAACTCATCAAGACGCTTTAATTGACTTAAACCCAGGGCTGCCTGAATGTCAGTCATGCGATAATTAAATCCCAACGTAAGTTGCTGATAATACCAAGGACCATCAGGGATCTGTGTCATTTCTGAAAGCGATCGAGTGATTCCGTGACTTCGCAGTCGCTCAAGCTGTTTCGCGATCTTGAGATCGTTAGTTAGTGCCATGCCGCCCTCACCAGTTGTAATAATTTTGACAGGGTGAAAGCTAAAAACAGTGATATCACTGTAACGACAGTTTCCTATTGGCTCATTGCGATATTTACCACCGATAGAATGAGAGGCATCTTCGATTATCTTGAATCCATAGCGTTGCCCCAAAGCGTGAATCCTTGACATTTCACATGGCTGGCCGGCGAGATGAACTGGAATAATTACTTTGGGTAAGGTGCCGTTCATCGCTGCTTTTTCTAACTTGACAGTTAAGGCATCTACACTGATGTTGTAACTTTTTGAATCAATATCGACAAAGTCTATTGTTGCGCCGCAGTACAATGCGCAATTTGCACTTGCTACAAAACTGATTGGAGTTGTCCAGACAATATCACCCGTGGTGACTCCAAGCGCAAGGCATGCAAGATGCAAGGCACTTGTCGCGCTATTGACCGCTAATGCGTATTCCGCACCACAATAGGTTCTAACGGCGAGCTCAAATGCCGGCACCTGCGGTCCCTGGGTGAGGTAATCAGAGCGAAGAACATCCACAACTGCTTGTATGTCTTCTTCAGAAATATCTTGTCGTCCGTAAGGTATCATATTGTTTTAAATTCCTGTCCTGACCTATCTGCGCTTGTTTATGAAGTCCGGCAAGGGATTCTGTTACATGTCCCGTTGCCCTCCGCTCACAATGAGCTGCAACTCCAATTTTTCATCGGTCTTAATATCCTTCATTAGCCGATACAACAGGCCATATTCAGCATACGCACAAGTAAAAGCAACCAACCTTATTTACCCTGACTATGCGACAGTCAACTGCTAGCGATCCCAAAGTGATTAAATTAATTCAATTTTATCACTTGAATACTTTTCTAGTGGTGTGATTCTAAAAGAAAATTCGGTTATTGTGGCCAGCGCTAACATTACACTAGCGTGGGACCTTGCTATTAGATACAAAGTTAAACTTTAGCCCACGACAGCTACTAGCTTTTCTGCTCCAATGGAATTTGTGCTGTAAGCATGGCTTTCAAAATACCATCTGACTTCACACTTAACACTGAATACGAGCCTTCTTCAACCACTCGCCCCAATCGCAACACATATACTTGATCGGCCCTTGCAATTGTGGAAAGACGGTGAGCAACAACAAGAATTGTTGTGTTTTGAGCTACCTGATCGATTGACTGCTGAATAAGCCGCTCGGATTCCGAGTCAAGTGCGCTGGTTGCTTCGTCCAGTATCAATAATTCTGGTTTGCGCAATAAAGCCCTTGCAAGTGCAATTCGCTGACGTTGACCACCCGACAAGCGAACCCCACGGTCACCCACGACGGTATCAATACCGTACGGCAAATCTTTAACAAAAGTTTCTGCGTTTGCAAGGCGCAGAGCATCCCATAGATCATGCTTAGTCGCCTTCTCGCAAGCCCATAACAAATTGTCGCGGATGCTGAAATGAAAAAGTTGTGGGTCCTGTGGTACATACCCTACTCGTTCTCGAAAACTATTCTGATTCCATTCGCCGAGAGGTACGTCGTCTATCATCACCAGCCCTTGCTCGGCAGTCTGTAAACCCAAGAGGAGATCAGTCACTGTTGATTTTCCTGAACCTGACTCCCCCACCAATGCAATCATTTGACCCTTGCGAAGATTCAAACTTACATCCGTCAACGTTTGGCTTCGGCCGGGGTAGGTAAAGCTCACATCTTGGAATTTAATTTCTCGTTCTAAACCCAAAAAGATTCTATCGCCTTGAACCTCTTCAAATTCCATCGCGCTTTTTCGTAGCGAAATTAGCTGTTCGTAACTCGGCAGAAAATTACTGATACTAACGTTACCTTGAATTAACGCGGAAAGAATTGGCATGGCAGCCAGTAAACTCCACATCACCGCTCCTAACTCAGACATTACTACCTGCTGCTGCAATGCAAATCCAATCGGTATAACGACTGCCAACATAGCCATGGGCTGAAAAAATTTCGGTATCGCTGTCCCCAATACTTGCGATCGCAGAGTGACCATTATATGTTGGTCAAATGCTTCCAAATATCGACCCCTCGCCTGGTTTTGCCGACCAAATCCCAGTATCAGCCGCGCTGCGCCCAGCAACTCGGACAGAATACCCATAGCCTCATTGGCTGTTGCTGTATTACGCTGACCGAGCCGATAACTAACGCGGTGCAAAAGCATGAACGGCGCGCCAAAAAGTACTGCAAGTCCGAGCGCAGTAAGCGTCATCTGAGCATTCAGCCAAAGTGGTACTGCAAGATAAATTAAAAGCTGGACAAATTGGGCCAGTAAGGTCGCCAACTGACCAAGGGTGCTGCCAATTATATCTACTTCTCTGTTCATGGTATTGAGCAAGCGACCTTGCTCTGAACCGCTGAAAAAACCCCACCGAGCTCTGAAGAAAATATGCACCGAATCCCCTATAAGTCCGCGTACAACGGCATATTTGATACGTAAAATTGCATATCTTATTGCAACTTCGATCATTCCTTTAAGAGCATACGTAGTCACAAACAATAACCCTAGCACCCAGAACGTAGGCTCCCAACCCAGTAATTCTAAGCTGCTCAGCACAATTTGCGTTATGCGGCTGACTTTTTCCATCGATGGATCAAGCATATAATCCACTAAAGGTACGACTGCTAACACCGACATTGCCGCTGCTATGCCCTCCACAACTAATAGCATAAACAACAGACCAAAATGCCTTGGGTAACTGCACAGAAATTCTCTGAAAATTCCAACGATGCTGAATGCCTTACTCACTGAACCCACCACCGATTATTACGAAGAAAAGAAGCGCCAAAACGACTGTGAATCCTGCCGTGGAGAGGCCGTCCATGTTTTCCATCTTGCGTGTCTGATACGAATAGTTCAAAGAAACGTTGCTGCAAAGCATCGTCATCTGCATTAGGCTGCCAAGTGTCATTCAGCCGCTCAGACATTTCTATAGCGACATCTCGGATTTCTTCGGGGCTATTGTCGATCAATTGAACACCTTGTTTATCGTATTGATCTGCTTGCGTGCAAAATCCTGTACCTCTAATGAAGATTTCCTTAAGGTTGAGCTCACGCTTGTCAGTCTTGGAATGATGGTGCTTGGTAATACAAATCACATCCCGTCGAAAAGTAAGCAACAAACCTAAGGGAACAAAATTAACAAATACGGTAGGTCTCCTGAAAATCTCGGGTACTCCGTCCCAACCCGTTCCCGTAGAAATACAAAACGTGCATTTGGCACCTAAATAAATGTCCATAAAATCACTACGCATGCCATTAGTCGCGTAATCAATCACTTTTTCATGCTGGCTGTTTAATGCTTTATTTACTTTGAACCCCATTCGGATCACGAAGTATCCTCGTTTAGCAAGTTCTTCAGCAGCTAATAGATAATCATCAATATCGGAATCACGATATTGATGATAAGAATAATCGCCCTTCAAATGACTATCTAAATAGGCGCTATCACGAACAATTAAACAGATGAAAGGTGCTCCAACCGGGATCCCCATGGCGCTCAACTCCTTATCACCCCTTGCTACTTCTTCATCTGTGAATGATAAATGTGGTTGCGTCCGATCATAGAAGTTTTCATTGTCTCTAGCATTAGTCAAACCCTGAACATGGTGTACTTCCCATCTAGGGATAAGACGATTAGCTTGAACAATTGGCACCGCCACCCAAGCTGGCCAAACAGGAATAATCCGCTTCCACATTTTTGCCAATTGATAATTGCACAGTGGTGCGGTTGCAAAATAGTATATATCCACATACCTCTGTGTAGGTCTATTGATCCCTGCATCACGCTCACATAAATGAAGTTCGGTTTTAGCCGTAAAGTGACCAATTCTTGCGCAGTCTAAAGCAGCAAACCTTAAAAGCACCCAAGGCTTTATTAAGCGTATGACTAACACAACAGGGACAGCACAAACATAAATCGGCACTCTAGCAAGGAATGGTATTACAGTTTTTATTTTTCTAGCCAGAACCGAATACCCGCCTCGCCTAACCTGCGAAATCTGTCTGTAAATAAAACTTATCATATGGATTTATTCCTTTCAATTAACCAGATAAGTCGTAGCACCAAACATTGTTTAATTTCTTTCTGCACCACGAATAATCTCATTCCTATCGCCACCTGTTGATTATGCTCTCACTATATTGAATTTAGATTCCAAAAAATCAACTTAAATCTACGAGCTGGTTAATTTGTAAAAAAGATGTAAACCTAATTTAAATGTTGTAACAAGTAATAACAGCGAATTAGAATGCATCTGGGCAGATCTACTAGTATTCAAGACTATCTCCAAAAATATTTCAGCTCACTGATTTCTGGAAAACTAAATTTTATAAAACTCGTAATGAATTTATGAAAAAAGGAGGAATTTTTCTGGCTTATTTGCTACAGGTAATCCGGCCATAGCGACTCTAGGACAAATTTAGCTCACCAGAGCAAGGCTTAATTTTTGAGAATATCAAAATCTTCTGTGAACCCAAACTTCGTCAAATGAAAGTTGTTCTCCATTGAATCATAGCCACTAAAGCGGTTCAGTATGCCTATCGTATAAGCGCCATCTTCAGGCACGGTTATTATCACCGAGAAATTACCTCTCTCAGTAACATTAACATAGCCATAAGATTGGCCGTCTTTGAGCAGACCAAAAGTTATGCCACCGACATTTAACCTACCTTGAACGATAAGGTGAGTGCCCTTACGAAGAAAAATGAGTTTTGTTCTTAATATTTCAGTATCTATCTGGCTAATATTTACTTCTGCAAATAGTGTAGTCGCGAATTGCGATGATGTTCGATCAAGAAGTGGATAGTCGTAGGGGTCCTTTTGGGATGATGCGTATCCCTTAACAATCCACTCCTGCTCCTTAAATTTGATCGTGTTACCCCAATAAGAAATATTGTCAGGTCTGATAGGCATTATATTTTGCCCCATCAGCTCGTTCACAATATTATCAGCGAGTAGCGCGGGTAAGGTGTGTATGCTACTCGTCTCCCATGCAGATAATTCCTGATAACGGGTTTCTTGCTCCCATGAGGGTGACAGTGTTAGCGTAATTGGTGTTATTTGACCTTTTAACAACAACTCAGGACTCTGTACACGGTACAACCCATCTAAACATGTAGCTTGTTGGCGAGGTAACACTAGGCCCTTGAAATGAATCCCTTTCAGATACGGACTGTCATTAATTTCATGTGCTAGAAGAGGAAAGAAAACTTTTGTATTCTTTGCGGGATTGTTGTCAATATCTACCCTCATTGTTCTTGAAAAATCCGGCCTCCCAGAAACAGGGGATCTTTCATAACGGATTACTGGCCATATAGTATCGTAACTACACTTCTCTGCACTAAACTCCGCAACCAGGTATTCCACTGCCAAGCCCTTATTGACGGGCACAAACCCTCCTAGAGCACTAATTAAAATATTGTTACTACCATTTGGTTCTTTAACCATTTGCAAGGGGTGCAACACAGCATTGTCATATTTTTCAAAAATATCTTGTAAATGATTGGATTGGTATTTCCTGAGCGCAAGTGTAGGAGCCGCTAAAAGCATAAAGAAAATTACTGAAAAAATAACAGTGTTACTTATAAAAATATCTTTAAACTGGTGTCGATAATACAACCACCCAGACAAATCTTTCGTTGTATTAACATTTCTCCTTTGTCTGAAGAAAATATATATCTGGTGCAAAATAAAACCCAACAACCACCAAGAAATAAATTCCAAATAGAAATAATGCTTCCCGAAAAATTGAATCGCTGGGTATCCTGCAAAATAAAGTATCGATAAAAGACAGAATATGGCTTGCCGTAAACTTCTGGAACTAATCATAAGTAGTGCAATTATGGCTATGATTAACCCATAACCTGCGAACGAGCCAAGCAAAGTCCCTTTTGCTTCGTATATCGCTTTGATCAGATTATTATTTATGCCAACCGGTGCCTCTTGATAAGAGAAAGGAAGATCTAATATTTTTAAAACGGATGCATAAGCTCTGATCAATATATCTGCAGGATAATTTTTAACGATACTACTAACATAATAACTGTCGGATACATTTGGCTGTGCATTTGACATGGCATAGCCATATTCATCGAGGAACATATATCCCCAATCATAGGCGGGTCTACTTACACCTAGCTTCTCATCGAAGGGGATAGTGAAACCGGCAAAAACCGAAATCATACTGCTGCTGCTAGTCGATTTATTCAGCACTGGATATGCAAACATCAAGAAGCAGAAAATAAAGACGACAGATGCAAATACATTTTTCTTGATATTGCTGAGAAAAGAGCCTGGCTGAAATATATATAGAGCCAGAACAAAAGGTAGCACAATGAGTGCTATATCCTCACGGATCCAACGGTAGCCAATTCCTAGTATCAATCCACTTACCGCTGTAAGTATAAAAAGTTGATTTCGCTTTAACTGGAACTTGACCAACAACCCCATCATAAAAATGCCAAACATAAAGAATGGCACTTTTCCATAGCCACGCATGACAGAAGGTACAAGATTATAAAGATGCAGTGCTGACACCATAAAACCAATTGCACATAAAATTGCAAAAAATCGACCTATGCCTAACCGGAAAATACCATAAGATAACGCAAAAACTGTACCGTAAAATATGCCATACGGGAATACTGCACCTATAGCGGCCCCAACTAACTTTCCTTTGTACGGATCGGTTGTCGCCTCATAAAACCCACCTCCGCCGTTCGAATGTATCTCGAACACATACCATGCCCCTATAAAAACGCCCAATATGAACAGGGCAATTCCACAGCTTAAATCCTTACTAGATGAGTTTTCTTTTATAGAAGAGTGAAGTGCCTTGAACATAATGCGGCCGTAGTAAAAATATATCTATTGTTCGCTCCGAATGAAATCGGGCGGAATCTTTATTGTGACACTGAGCTTGGGTGCGCCAATAATGCTAGTCATGGGGTTCTTTGTACTTCAGCCATCACTTTACCTACCTCGGGTTGAAAAACCAGAAATTTATTCATTATGTATGAAATGATCACATACACCACCCCTGCTAGTATTTGACTAACTGCTTCGTGAATAAGTAAAAATTTAATTGACACATAAAGCACTGTAAGATTGACGCCAAATGCAAAAACAAAAACACCCAAAAATCGAATTATTTCAGATATTTTTTTTCCGGTTGATTTAAATGTAAAAGTCCGGTTAAGTGCAAAAGAAAAGAGCAACACGACTGAGTAGCCCAGCACATTACTTGCCATTGGTGACATAACCAATAAATACATGGCTCCAAAAATTATTGCGTAGCCGAAAGCTGTGTTAAAGGCGCCTACCAATAAATATCTAGAAAATTGATTTTTCATTTCGATACATGCACAAAATACTGCCCGCCAAGGGGCAACCACCCGAGGCGATGCTCTAGCCAACGGAGTTTAGTTAAGTTTGGCGGGATGAACAAACAGTATTCAGTATGGCTTTCCTTAAATCCAGCTTGTCTTAAGTGTTCTCTAAGTTCTTTTGGTTGAAGTAATACTGCATCCTCATCGTAAGGGCAGGTTGAGACAATACGGCGTGTTACTGGGTTGTAGGGGTTGTGCTCGAAAACAAATAAATTGCCAAGCGAGTTAAGCCGATGAAACAGTAAATTTGATACACACGCACGCTCAGCAACAGGAATATGATGGAAAACGCCTGCAACAAATATCAGGTCAAACTGCCCCAAATTCGAAGTGCTGTCACCCTCAACAATAAATTCCACATCCGGTATCTGTGTTCGTGCGAAATCAAGGGTTTCGGAGGCAATATCTGTCCCAATTATATCTGCGTTAGGAAATGCCTCTCTAATTAATGGAATATTGCGTCCGATGCCACAACCATACTCGAGTATTTTATTTACTGGCCGTGCAAGTCTGGACTTCAGGAGCTCGACTTTATATCTTGCAAAATACTCATCATTCCTAGAAAAAAATCCAGTCCGCTCTTGCAAGAGTAAATTGTAATCATTAGTGTATTTATCAAAATTTACGCGATTAGTCACTGTGTGAAATTACCTCTTCAATAATATACCGGGGACGGCCTTTAACTTCTTCATATATGCCACCAATGTATGCCCCCATAATTCCCATCACAATAAGCTGAACGCCACTGAAAAGAAGTAGAACCGCCACAAGCGTAGTCCATCCGCTAGGTATGCTACGGTCAACAAAATAGACGATGACTGATATCAACAAATATAGAAACGCAATGGCAGCAAAACCAACACCTACAAAAATTCCTAGCTGTAATGGTCTTGTGCTGAATGAAAGAATACCGACCGTAGCTAATTGCAGCATTCTAGAAAATGAATATTTCGACTGGCCGGAAAAACGACGTCCTGCACAATATTCAACGCTAGTTTGTTTGAACCCCATCCATGAAAATAAGCCACGCAGAAACATATTGCGCTCCTGAAAGTTGTCAGTGAGTGACAACGCTACTCTTCGGCTTATCAGACGAAAATCTGCTGCATTTGCATTGATTGGAACATGCGAAATCATACTGAGTAACTTATAGAATAGATTACCTACTGTCTGTCTGAATAAGCCAACATCCGCGGTATCACGCCGCACGGTATAAACGACATCCGCACCCGCACGAAACCGATCAATGAGTTGCGGAATTATCTCTGGCGGATGCTGCAGGTCGCTATCCATCATCACGATGCAGTCTGCGTCAATTGTATGTTCAATACCAGCGAATAATGACATCTGATGCCCGAACCTTGAAGATAATGCAATTACCTTTGAGGAGGAGTCTTGCGCCACAATACCTCGTAACACTTCTAGTGTATTGTCAGTAGAACGATCTACAACGAACAAAATTGTTGCATCGATGCCATCTATCGAGTCGAGTACCTTACGGGTGCGTTCATGAAAATGAGCAATCACTTGCTCTTCATTGAAAACAGGAGTGACTACTGACAACTTAAGTTTAGGCATTCATTTGCTCCGCTGCAATTAATTCTTTTGTTTTGGTCACATCAGCATAAATTGCTGGCACATCATAACCACTGCGATTAGAAAAGGCTGTAGACTCCCGCACGATTGACAGATCTAAACCAGAATTCGCCATCTCGCTGACTAGGATTTCTCGCGTTGTGACGGGTACACCGCTAGCCACATGATAAATCTCACCCGACCTACCATGCTCTAAAATCGCAAGCAGCTGGATAGCCGCCTCATCGGTGGAAGTATAGTCGCGAACAGCTACTAAGGAACCAATCTCAATCACTGATTTTTTTCCTGCTAGCACTTCATCAATTTGATTACGTAAGCGCCCTGCAAATAAACGTCCAGATACTCCAGGGCCATGTAAGTTAAAAATACGGGCACAGACCACATCCAATCCTTGGCTTTTATAAAGCCCAACTAATTGCGTTTGCCATGCTTTGCTTAGCCCGTAAATTGATACAGGCGACAATAATCGGCTCTCCTGTATTGGATTTTCATCCATTCCTACAATGCCATACTCAGCAGCCGATCCTATCAATATCACTCGAGTATTTAGCCCATTATGTTGAACCAGATCAAGAATATGTTTTGCGGGCGCCACATTGGTCGCATAAGCTTCATCGAGGTTACCGCAGAATGTAGCGGCAAGATGAAGTACTACATCGGGCTTAGCTTTATTGAAAACATTGGATAGCTCTTCATAATTACGAATATCGCAAAGCTTGTGAACTGCCGAATCATTCACACATTGCCGACTGACTGTAAAAACTTGGTAACCACCTAACTTGTTCATTAGTGCAATAACAGCCCGACCGAGCGCGCCAGTTCCGCCAGTGAGCAGTATTTTTTTCACAAAGGGATTCCTAATTTAACTGCGAGATCCGCAAAGTTATCATTTGCATACTGATAATCGTCCGAGCGGCCAATATCCAGCCAATACCCAGCGAATGGCTCAATACTAATTTCTTGTTTTTTTGCCAAACCGTCAACCATTAAATTATCAAAGCCATATTTTTGTCCACGCGGTAGTTTTTCTATCACTGAATGATTAATACAGTAAACCCCCATACTTACATCATAGTCGTAGGTGGGCTTTTCTTGAAAGTCTGTCAAGCGGCTTGCCTCATCATATTTCAAAACACCAAAATCAATTTTCACTTTTCTACAATACGCAGATACGGAAACTTGCCTACCTTTTTTTATATGTGTATCCAAGAATTTTTTATAGTCAAGATCACATAAAATATCGCCATTCATGACGAGAAAGTTTTCTGGCAAATCATCGATTAAGGTTAGCGGGCCTATCGTGCTGAGCTCACCTTCTTCTAATGAGTAATCAATCTTCACTTTAAAACGTGCGCCATCCCCGAAATATGCCATGATCAAATGCGATAAATGATTTACGGCAAGTGTGACATGCGTAAAACCAGAGCGCGCCAACTGCATTATTATAATTTCTAAAATCGAATATTTTCCGCCTAAAGGCACGAGCGGTTTGGGTATGAGGGTTGTATATGGTTGAAGACGCGTTCCTTTACCACCAGCCATTATGATTGCTCTCATTTTCAGTCCCCTCTAAACGTTGTAAAGCCAAGCCTTATAGCGAGCGATATTCTCTGGTCGTCTAAACCAATCAATAGTTTCTCTTAGACCTGCCTTCAGGTCATGGGACGGCTTCCACGGGGTGAGGGTAGTGATCTGAGTGTTATCACCTATAAGTCTTAATACCTCGGATGCCTCTGGGCGGAGACGCTGCTCATCAGTTACAATTTTCGCTCTGGGATCCAACTCGGATATGAGAAACTGTACAACATCTCCAATGGAATGCTCTTCACCTGAAGCAATATTGATCTCTTTCCCAATTGCGGCGTCGGCCTCAGCCAGCGCGATTAAGCCTTGGGCTGTATCCTTAACAAAGTTAAAATCACGAGTCGGGATCAAGCTCCCAATATGTAATACTGATTGACCAGACAACAATTGGGTAATAACAGTTGGGATGACTGCCCTCGCTGACTGACGTGGCCCATAGGTGTTAAAAGGTCGTGCGATTACAACCGGCGTTTCAAATGACCGGTAAAAGGACTCGGCCAAGCGATCGGCGCCGATCTTCGTCGCACTGTAGGGTGATTGCGCTTGGAATGGATGTTTCTCGTCGATTGGCGCGTACTGTGCTGTTCCGTAAACCTCTGATGTCGACGTTATCAATACCCTTTCGGTCCCATGATGACGGGCTGCTTGCAGCACATTGAGCGTACCCTTGATATTTGTATCTACATAGGAGTCAGGCGAATGGTATGAAAACGGTATTGCAATTAGCGCGGCTAAATGAAAAACAACATCACAACCCTTAATGGCCTCCGAAACACCATTGGGGTCGCGGATATCCCCTGCAAACATATCCAGTTTACTCTGTTGCACAGATAAAAATGTGTCCAACCAACCCCAACTGTTAAATGAGTTATAGTAAATAAAGGCACGAACATCACAGCCTTTAGCCAGTAATGCCTCCACGAGATGACTGCCAATAAAACCATCAGCACCCGTCACCATCACTTTTTTTCCTTTTAATTCCAATTGCACACCTTACTTTAGTTTATGAAACAACTTTTAATTACACATCTCGGTTGAAGCAACCTTAATCAAAATTTTTGACGTCTACTTACAAGCTAGGCTTGGTCCCTTGTCGACACTAATATCCAAAGTAACATCAAGGCATCTGGAGTATGAGAAGTCCAGGTAATATTTAATGGCTAATTCAGATACTAAATATCAACAGAGTTTCGTCCAGCCCCCAACAGATTAGTGCGAAATCCACTTATTTAGACAGACTCCACGTGTTTGCCATTTAAAAATAATTAAACTGTAGATTATCCCAAAATTAATACTGCCATACCACAGGAACAAAAGTCTCAAAATCCAAACGTGACTCATTGGCATAATTTACAAAGACCTTCTCTGCCTTGGATTCGGACGATACACTTAAATCTGTGGCATTTTCTTAGCTCACAGTCGTGACTTGACCGGAAAAAGTTTGAATCTCTGCAATTCTAGAGACGTATTCCTCATATCGTCTCTGGAGTGCTCGGAAGTTGCACACGAACATACCACCCGCGGACATCTCTTGTTAATATTTTATGTACTGGATTCATTATGACCGTTTGTTGCCTTCGACTCCCGACTTTCATCTTGAGATTGAATGCAGTATCGACCACTCTAGAGGAGCTCATTTGGTATAAATAACCAGAAACACAAATCTACATTGACCTCCAAATATGACCGATTCGGGTGAAAGTAAATGTTAAACAGTTACAAATCTAACGCCAATAAAAGTGCCTCATGGGATTCTGCAAAATATTTTGCGGGGGGATGAATATATTTAGCGCCAAGAATCTCGTGGGGTAACGGTCCATCAGAAATCAAATGAATAATGTCATCTCCGCATTTGACAGTGAGAGAGTATTGATCCTTACTCAGTATTTTTCCTGGCTCCATTTGTTCAAGAGTATATTGCGATACCGATTTTTGTATTATATTTCCATCTATTATTTTGATGACACAACTACAAAAAACTATTTTCGCTGATGGGTAAGGTGGGATGTATGAACGGATAGTTCGCAAGATATTTTTTGCAGGCATTCTGAAATCTATAACGACATCAAACGGTGATCTTTTTCTCCAATAGCTTGCTAATTTATGATCTTGCTTTTGCACAGAAGATGCATCTATGTCACTCAAGCTCGGTATCAACTTCTGTACACCATACTCGGCCGATCTGATAACTTTTTCATTTATATCCACAATTGAATCTTGCTCATCTATCAATATGGGCAATTGCAATAATATATCTCCTGAATCAACTCCGTGATCCATCACAAAGAAAGAAAGACTTGTCTTCATAATTCCCAGATCAATAATCCAATGCAACGGATGCCGCCCTCGATTTCTTGGTAATTCAGTAGGGTGAGTCCCTATTACAAAATATTTTGGAATTGCCAACACATCATTGTTGATCAACTTAGGCCAACTAGAAAATATATAATCAGGCGATTTTTCATAAATATACTTCAATGACTCTGCTGAATTTATATCGTTGAACTCCATATAATCCACATTCGATTTCTTAGCGAAACTTGCTATATCTGCGGAGTTTAATGGCCTCCCTTCTTCCGGCAAGGATATTAAGGCACTGACTGTTACATTGCATTTTATTAATGCTCGCGTGCACGCCAACGTAAAATCTGACGTGCCCAGTACTATGAACTTCATTCTTATGGCCTATATTTTTGCAATATATTCTTTTTGAAAACTGCGATTACTTTATACAAATGAGCGCATTACTTTAATAACGCGCTCCACATTTTCTATAGACTGACTTGGCCCTGAAGGTAAAAATATACCCTCCTTGTCATATTGAACGCTATGTGGATAACATCCATCATTTTGAAGATAACTGGCCTTATTCAGGTCCGGATAAAACGGCCGCGCCTGAATACCCTCTTCAGCTAGAAAGTGAATAAATTTATCACGTTCTTTGCATAATACCTCAACATAAATAGGAACCTCTCCCGCATCAATGTTTACTGGAATGAGCGTCAAATTATGCAACCCTTTTATGCCATCGCTATAACGCGAATATATCGCTTTTATTTTCTTAATCCGCTCATCAAGGCATTCCAACTGGGCGATACCGATCGAAGCAAGAATGTCTGTGAAGCGAAAATTAAAACCAAGTTGTTTCCAATCTGCATCAATAACACTACCTACACCATGAGTGCGAATGGCAACCAGCTTTTCGTACAACTTTTGATCACCAGTAACGATAAAACCACCTTGACCAGTGGCAATTATTTTAGCAACTGAAAGTGAAAAGCACCCCATGTCAGACTGAGTACCTAAAAGTCCATCTCCATTACAAGATCCCAAAGCTTGCGCAGCGTCTTCAATTACCCTCAAACCGTGTTTACGCGCTATGCGATTAATTTCTAGCATATCTGCTGATCGGCCACATAAGTGAACAGGCATGATTACCTTGGTTCTTGGAGTGATCGCTTCTTCAATTTTGGTTGCGTCAATTATTGGTCGATCCACTTCTACGTCTACAAGCACCACCTTGGCTCCCAACATTACAGGTGCGTGGGCAGTCGCAATCCAGGTTCGATTAGGCATAATGACCTCATCGCCATAACCCACGCCGGCCACCATAAGAGACATCAAGAGCGCCATACTTCCACTAGTAGTGGCAACCACATAGGGAACACCTAAATATTCAGCGAGCAGGCGCTCAAACTCAACCACCACAGGTCCTTGGCTAATGTTTTCATTGTTTATGGCAGTCGCGACTCGACGCATTTCCTCTTCACCAAAATTAATACGCCACCAAGGTATTGTAATGTTCGTCATTTTATTATCTTGAATTCAGGTACTGGAATCACAAAAGATACCCCGTCGGCAATATAGGCGGCATTGTTCTTTATAAACATCTCCGCGAAGCGCCAAGCAAGAATAATTACATAGTCTGGCTTACGATCATAAAGTGCAGACGTAGGCAATACTGGAATGTGCAGTCCGGGACTATACCGCCCTTGCTTCGCCAAGTTATCATCCACTAGATACTCGATATATTCACCAATTTGAAAGTGATATATAAGGGTAGTTCCTGTTACCGAAGCGCCGAAGCCGGCAACACTTTTACCTTGCCTGTTGGCTTCAATCAGAAATGCCCTTGTTTGTTCTTTAAGTATATTAATATTCTTAGCAAAGGCCTCATAGGTTTCTTTTCGATAGAGTCCCATACCTTCTTCAAAGGCCAACAATTTTGCTACTGATCCATCTTCTTCCAATGGGCCGTCTGAACGCTGAATAAAATAGCGCAGTGACCCACCCTTGGTTGATACACGCTCGACGGCAATCAACTCCAAGCCGACACGTTTAAATAAAGCCTTGATCGGTTTTACCGAAAATGCTGACAGATGCTCATGGTATATAAAATCGAACACCATATTCTCAACGAGATCGGCAAGATAGTAACTTTCAAAAACAAATACACCATCAGTAGCCAATAAGTCATTCACCGCTTCAACCCAGGACATCAAGTCGTCAATATTGGCAAGCACGTTGTTCGCTGTGATGAGTTTAGCGTGTCCATATTTGGCAACCATGCTCTTCGTCATAGGAGGAGCGAAAAACTGATCGATGGTATCGATACCGCTAGCGTTAGCTTTTGCAGCAATATGTTTGGCAGGCTCTATGCCCAATACGCGTAAACCCAACCCCTTGAAACCTTGCAGCAACGTACCATCGTTGCTACCAATATCCACAACCAGCGAATTCGGGCTCAGTCTGCACCGTTCCGATACGCTCTTGGCATAGCCGCGAAAATGCTCTGCCAGCCCCATAGAACTTCCTGTTAAGTAAATATACTCCCCGTACAACACTTCCGGATCGATGACATCCAACAGCTGCGCCAAGCCACACTGACGACAAAGATATAGATCAATCGGGTAGCTTGGTTGATCTACACCCACCCGCTCCGAGGTGACATACGCATCACCGATCGGGGAAGGCTTCAGGCTAAATACAAGCTCTAAATCACGACTACCGCAAGCGCGACAATCATTTCGTCGATGAATAATTTCTAACACCACTCAATCCTCATAATGTTGATTGCATTAATCTGACTCTTTCATTCAATGCCGTAATATAGGCGTTTACCTCACCCACATTAGAACCATCCGGACTCCACGGAGCATAAATCGTATCACTTCGATTAAAAGGACCATTGGTTATTTCATGAAATACCAACACCTCCGAACGTATGATCAAGGAATGAAATATGGTGTTTGACATCCGGTAATAAAAAGTATTTCCTGCCGCATAGTCACCCATTGATATCACACGATCAACTTCACCATCCTCCGTGAACAACACCACATCTACTAAACCCTCTATAACGTGCATAGACTCTGTTTTGCCCGGATGCCTATGTGGGCGGACATAGGCATCAAGTCCATGAACGATCAACATTTCATGAAGGCAATCGTCAGGATCCTTGTGCGTACAGAGCCTGATGCGCTTCCTTGGATTATTAGCAGATAATTGCTTCAACAAATCAATGTCTGCGCGCGTGGCTATCGTTATCGACTCTTTCGAATACAGTACTTCCGAATTTTGAACTTTATAGCGCATAAGAAATTTACTTGCAAAAAAGCTTCCAGACCGGAAGCAAGCGATCACTCGGCGGTAAAATTGACCAGAACTGCCCGCCATTACTCACCCAATTTTTGTGTTTGTTGATAACTTTTTCTTCATTTTCGGTATTAACGGCAAGAAGTACTATGTCAATACCTTTTTGATACAAAGCACTACTTGGCAAAATAGGTATTTTCCCGCCTGGCATAAACTTGTTCTGTTTCTCAACCTGATCATCAACAATAATATCGATGTATGCTGCTATACCGGTAAAATTAATCCAGCAAAGTGTGCGAACCCCTGCACCATAAACGGCAATTTTTCTCCCAATACTTTTCTTTGCAAAAAGGAAGTCCCTAATAGCCTGTCGAAATTTTGGCCATTGTTCTGCGTATGTTACATTCTGTTTGCGCAATTCGGGAAGGTAGTTAACAGAACATGTAACATTCCCTACTTTTTTTCCAACTACCAAAAGAGCCTCTCCACTAAACAAAATATTTTCCTCGTGAATGATTTCGACCTCTGCTTGCGACAATAAATAACGTAGCGTATCTACTGTAAAGTAATTAACATGCTCCTCCCAAAGAGCATAGTCAAACCCCTGCAAATTACACTCGTGATTAGGAACTTCGATTACAACGTAACCACCTGGCTTGATCAGCACATTTATCGACTCAATAATGCCTTTTAAGTCACTGATATGTTCTAAATTTTGGCGAGAGAGAAATAAATCAAATTTTCCACGTTCCGCAACAACCTTCTTAGCCAGATCTGGATTAAGAAACGCTTGTATTGTATTTAATCCTTTTGCTATTGATGCATCGTATGCATCCCTTGTCGGTTCTATACCTAAAGTGTCACGGAACCCATTTTCCAATAACTTTTTTAAGAATACGCCATCATTGCTACCAATTTCTATTATTTTTGCGTCCGCACTAATCCCAGGTAAATTTTTAATGAAATCAATTTCATGTTGCACATGTGGTTGATTTTTCCAATCACTTAAGGTGACATAATTTTCATACAGAACCTCTGGGGGGCAAGAATCAACCAATTGCGTCAATCCACACGATTCGCAAAAATATAAATGTATTGGCCAAGAAGAGGGTTCATCATTTACATTTACAAGATAATTTTTTACCACAGGATGATTTCCGAAATGAATCAATGGGCGCAACTCTTTACTACAGCATAAGTTACATTGGCACTCAATTAGTGAACTCATAATCTCAATCAAAATAAATATATTTAAAATTCGAAGTATAACAACACTCCAAATACAACCAAATCCATCCGTTGATAGGGAGTCTAAATTTATAGCCCGGCATAAATATCAAGTACAATTAATTCGTCAATTTAAATAGCCTGCATTTATCCGAAAGGATTGTAGGTTAAATATTCCCGCTCATTGCGGCACCCTTCAAGTATGACGCAGGCCTGTTTACCAACCCTCTTGATTTTGCCAAAAACAATCTTAACAATCTAACTTTCAAAAGGACTCTCAATTGAACAGAAGAAGCGAGTTCATCCCGGGTATCGAAGGACTAAGAGCCATAGCCATTATTGCAGTCCTGATTAACCATTTAAATAGTGAGTTTTTTCCAGGCGGCTACTTGGGTGTAGATCTGTTTTTTGTCATTTCAGGTTTTGTTGTGTCGCGCTCTCTGGACACCGCAAGCAATGTTTCTTTAACTAACTATCTAGCCGAATTCTACAGCAAAAGATTAAAACGCCTTTTTCCAGCTTTGCTACTGAGCTATATTTTGATAACTTTAGTTGCGACATTTTTTTTTGACGGTCTGGGAAAATCTACTTTAAGGACGGGAGGGGCGGCACTACTTGGCCTTTCCAATCTATATTTAATTCGCATTAATACAGATTATTTCGGACTAGGATCTGAATTCAATTTATTTCTTCCAACCTGGTCGTTAGGTGTTGAAGAGCAGTTCTATTTTTTCTTCCCGTTTTTTTTGTTCTGGCTGAAATCTAAAAAACGGACAATCGTTGGATGGCATTTTGTTGTCGTCGCCATTTCTTTTGTTGTATTCGTTAGCTTTCACTATACAAGCAAAAATTATCAATACTATTTTCCACTTTCAAGATTATGGGAGCTTTTGATCGGCTCTTTATTATATTTTTACGCTAAAAATCATAATTACAACCTAAAAAATAAGTGGATAATTCCAATGTTTTTAGTTTTGCTTTTCTTGACCTTTTTCATAACAGATTCATATTTTTCGATTGCTGCTCCTTTAGTGTGCCTAATCTCTGCGGGATTGATTTATGCAACGACTAAAACGAACTCAGTGATTTTAAATAATCCACTAATGTTGTACATAGGAAAAATCTCTTACTCAGTTTATCTTTACCATTTTGCAGTTTTAAAGCTTATCAACCCTGGTTCAAGCTGGGGCATGTTGCTACTGTGTTTAATAGTAATATTTGTCGTATCTATAGCAAGCTTTCATTTCGTTGAAACTCCGATTCGGAAAATAAAATGGAAAAATTTAAATGCCCACAAAATAATTTCTTTCAGCGCTGCAATAGTTACCGCCAGTTTGTTGATTCTTGTTTCAACTAGGCACATAGCCGAAAAAGATCCTTTTATGCGCCCGACAAAAACAGAATATAGAATTGAGCCGTGCAATTATTCTGGGAAAGTCAGCGTGTACTGTAAATTACCTTCTGAAGGATACCCGCGATTGTTTTTCATGGGTGACAGTCATTCAAACGCGCTTTCTCCGGTTATGTTAGAGCTCCATAACACTGATCAGTATGAAGTTCACTCCATTGCGAGTAACGGACTCATGACGACAACAATGGAAGGTTTGACCCGTAAATATGTCCAAGTGACTGCGAATTCTGGCCTTGATTTCATTTTAAACAATATACGGCCTGGCGATACTGTCATCATGACAAATCAGCTGATGACCTGGTTTTCACATACCTTAAACGATGATCCTGAACTGCATAGGCTTACTTTTGATGGCAAAGTCCTTTCACATAAAGAGGCACTTCTAAAATTTGCCTCTGAACAAAAAGAAATAGCCCGTATTTTGAAAAAAAAACAAGCGAACCTTATTATAACGGCTCCATTTCCTGATTTTCCTGTTCATCCTGTGAAATGCTATTCACCGCTAAAAATAGCGCTAGGGTTGGAAACCCTTGACAGGCGGTGTCAAACGACAAGAGTAGAACAAGAGGAGCGAAGAAACGAAATTATACTTGCCCTTAATAGACTTTCCTCAGAAGAGTCAAATATAAAGATTTTTGATCCTATTGATTTAATTTGTAATGAAAGTGTCTGTGATAGCTATAAAACGAGCAAACCGATTTACTATGATGATGATCATATTAACTTCAATCTTAGTCCGCATATCTATACCGAGCTTATCTCGCTTATCAAATAACAAAATGCCTTGATACATTTTGGATCCAAACTCATTATGAAATAGTTTTTAATTCAAACGGGGAGAGGTTATGCAACGCACTCGTAAAAACCACTAAGTCAAATTTCTTATTTAATAACAGAGGGCTTTCCTGTGCTTCAGGCAGGAAAAGTATGTTGCGTATGCTTTTTTGTGTGTTTTCTATAACCTTCGTTTGTCCAAATTCATCATTGGATACCCCTATGCAAAATCGGTATCGTTCTTTATCGTTTTCATGCTTAAACTGCCCTTAAGTTATTAGCTTTTTCATAACTGCTGGGCGTACCCACATCGTAGAATACATTCGAAATTTCATGATTAAAAATGTGTCCCTTAAATCGATGCAAGACTTCTGTACTGAAGTCAGTTACATAATTTAACTCAGTTGCCATTTTTTTGAGTAATGCCGCAGAAAGAATGTAGACGGCTCCATTTGCAAGGTTACCAGGGGGATCCTCCACTTTTTCATGAAATCCAACAACAACCCCACTCTCATTCAGCTCAACTATCCCGCAAGATGACGGATCGTCGGTACGGAATGTCATCATTGTCATGACGCAACCTAATGGCCGATTCATGTGTGCTCGCTCAAATGCAGTAAAATCTGCCAAGCAATAATTGTCGGCGTGAATCAACAACCCGTCTTCAGCTTGGAAAAAATCTAGGTTCTCAATCAAAGTGCCCGCAGTACCAAGTAAGCGATTCTCGTGAACTAGCGTAATTTTTTGCCGAAAAGGGCTTTCCTCTACGAATGTTTTTACCTGATCCGCCAAATAATGTGTATTAATCAAGAATGACTCGATACCAGCCTCAGACAATCGTTCTAACCATATCTGAAGTAGAGGCTTGCTTCCAATTGGGACTAGGCATTTAGGAGTAGTGTCAGTGATTGGTCTAAGACGTGTACCAAGGCCCGCTGCCAACAAAATAGCTTTCACTATTTCAATTCTCCATGCAATTCACCACGTTGCAAAGGTATGTTGCCCACACGACCTACTTGTATAGCTGCAGCCAGTGAGCCCAGACACGCTGCCTCCCATATGTTTGCACCGCTTGACATGGCCATGGCACTAGTAATTAACAGTGAATCACCGGCACCAGACGCATCTTTGGGGTACGAATTTAGTGCGAAAATTTGGTCTGTATCAAACTGACCCGAACTTCCTCTGCCCGCATGAACCATGAGCCCCTCCTCACCCATCTTTAACAGTAAATTTTTAGCTTTTGATCGTTGTCGCATAAGCTCTGCCAATGTAACCAATCCATCTTCATGATTTTTGGTACTTATACGTGCCTCATACTCGGTAGGTGTGATTATATCCATACCCTTGAACCGAGTGACATCTCCAATCTGTGATGATGACTGACTGTCAGCAGCCAAGAATATGGCATGTTTTTTAGCAAGAGCTAAAACACCCTCAACTAATGACTGAGGGAGAACGCCATAATTAAAATCTGAAAACACTAGAAGGTCAGCACTCTCCAAGACTCCTTCGAGCTTTTTTAGGATGATACCTTGTAGTTCCGCAGATATTGCGCCTTGATGAAGATGACTGACTCGCAGTAGAGCTTTACCTTTGCTTCTGTATCTTTGTTTGAGTGTGGTTGGACGATTAGAGTCAATCAGAAGATCCGCCTCAACTTTGGAATTTTTCAGTTTCTGAATGCTAAAATCTCGCGATTCGTCGCGACCAGTAACAGTGATGAGATTAACCTTGGCCCCCAAGCTCGCTGCGTGGGCAGCGACAATACCCGCTCCACCGATGAATTTAACTGTGTCTATTGGTGTAACGACGATTGTTGGATCTTCTTGAGACATCCCCAATGGCTGACATGTAATGTATTCATCAACAATCAAGTCGCCCAGAACAATCACTTTGAGTTCACTGAATTGCTTCAATAGTTGAGATAATCGAGAAACCTCAATACCGCGTCTAGCCATGTAATCTATAGGTAAGGAAATTGAATTAGGCACCAAATCCTTAAACTCACGCCGAATAAGATCAAGTGATGAAAATACTGCCTCACCCGAACTAAAAAGCAATTTCCCACCATACTTTTGTAATGCCATAGTCTCAGGATTGTTTTTAGCCTCATGTTCTTTGCCTTTAACCACAATGTCCGGCTGCAGCCTTTCGATTACATGTGCAACTGGCTCATCATTTATAAAAGCTTCGTCAACATAAGCATTACTTACAACAACTTCTAACCGTAATTGCTCTGAAACATATACCGCGTTACCAGCTAATTGATCACTCTCAACAGCAACAATTAAGCGAGTTCCACATTCTTTCGCAAACCTGAATAGTCGGAGATGTCCCGGATGAAGAACATTAAAATGACCTGATACTAGTACTGTTTTAGATGACATAAGGCTCTAGCTCCGTTAAATGATGGCAAGCTCATCACCGCCTGAGCTAATAGCAGTGGGGGATTCGGTAAACCGTTGACCGCACGGCCAATGGCAAGAAAGGTTTTTAGCTCTCATGGACGAGCAAGAAATGTGTCTTACCAGTTCCAACGTTAACGAGATGTGTTTGAGCCATAATTGATTTATGGTAACGCTTGTGGCTGATGAAACCACTGTGAAGAGGTTTCCTGAGTTATTCTACGGTACTCTGCGGCTTGTATGAACGAGCGTGATGATACCTTTGTTTTTCTAACAGTCAGGACTTCGTGTTGAAGCTTCGCAGTGGACCCAGGTGAAATCATCTCTGCACGGTCAATTCAAGTGTTGTTCGTCTTTGACGAACATAGTGAACTCCAGACTCACACGAGTGGCGCTTCCACCCAGCGCACCGCCGTGTAACAGCTTATCGTGGAACACAATGGCCTGCCCTGGCTGAGTCATAAAAAGCTCTGCTCCTAGGGCGGTCTCGTCTTCGTCAATCCGCGGTTTCATAAAACCATCTTTTCCAACACCACGGTAGCGCCACGCCTTTTTATGCGATCCGCGTACGAATTTTAAACCGTTTTGACCCATCTCGGAATAAAGGCTAATCCACACCTTTACTCGGTTACACCCCGACGGGGTCACACCATGGCCCATCGCCCAGAACCATTCGTCGGCGTGTAGTGGCCCCACATCAGTAGCGCCGCCCGGACGCACCAGACGCCAATACACTTCTTCATTCTCAATACCGTCTTCGCCAGAAATTTCAAAGAGGCCGAACTCCGCTTCCAATGCCTTAATGAGCGACGTCTGACGAATAGCCTTTACCGCATCTGATCCCAGGATACGCTTGGACTTGGGCCACATATTTTTGTGATCCAGTATCTGGCACTTTTCGTGATAGTGTTTCATCTCCATATTTTCAAACACCTTAGAAAGACCTGAGCCAGACTCCTCAATGCGCTGCAACCACTGCGACTTAACCAAGCCGCGCACCATGGCCAGCTCATCAACCGTAAACCGTAATTCCGTACTAAAGCCATCGGGACCCTCTAACATTTGTTTAATATTGTTCATATTTATAGATGTAATTTTATTTATCCGCCATTTTAATCAAACAACGGCCAACCATTTCGCCGCTCCGCATTTTCTCGATTGCGCTGTTAATTTCATCAAGCTTAACGTGGTTGGTGATAAGCGGTTTTAATTGAATACGCCCTACATCGAGCAGTTTTTGGTAACGCGGAATATCTTCGTGCGGAATAGTTTCACCGCCATGTGACCCACTAATTGACTTTCCAAAATGGAGTGGCAGTGAATAAATATTGATATTTTCCCCCTTTACTGGAACACCAACCAAAACAACGCGTCCCTGAGGCTTGGTTAGCTCGTAGCCTATCTCAATGATGGAGGGTTGCCCTGTATTATCTATGAAAACATCTACTCCCTTATTTCCCAAAATCTCTTTAATCTTTATCTTTACATCATCTGTACTGGAATTAATTGTGTGGGTAGCACCAAAAGTTTTGGCTAAGTCAAGCCTCCGGTCATACAAATCCACTGCGATAATTGGGTATGCAGAAAGTAAGTTGGCAGCCTGTACGATGTTAAGCCCTACGCCACCCGCACCAAAAACTATGACGGATTCGCCAAACCTGATCTTGGCATTATTTTCCGCGACACCGAATCCGGTGGTTATCGCACAACCATATAGCGAGGCAATTTCCATATCGCTAGAAGCGTTTATACGGGTCACACGATTTTCTGAAACAATCGCGTATTCATTGAATGTAGTAATTAAGCCCGCATTGAGAGTCTTGCCATTCCAGGTATAGCGCGGGGGAACGGATTCGATACCTTGACTCTTGCACCAATGGAGAACAACGTGGTCACCCGGCTTAACAAACCTCACACCCGCCCCGGTCGATTGAACCACGCCCGATGCCTCGTGACCGAGTAAATGGGGCAGATATTTATCCTCCCCCTTTGCACCATCAATTTCACCGATCTGGGATCCGCATATTCCACTGTAATGAATTTTCACAACCACTTGACCAGCTTCAAGTATTTGCGGAAGTTCAATTTGGTCTATAACCAATGGTTTATTTTGCTCGACGAGTATCGCAGCTTTCATGCTTGTAGGAAATATCATTGCCAAATTACTCAAAATATATAAATGAATGGTCGCCGGTGTAGCCAGTTTGCTTAAACCACCAGTCCCATGCTTCTGGTGTGCAGAAAGTTTCGCACGTTACTTGCCAATAGAGCAGATTCGCCTTCTCAACTTCGTTACGGTAGGATTCTACGCAAATATATTTATTATTCTTACCGACACGTTCGATTCCGCGCAATGCCTTATCCAGATCATAATTATGGAGGTTGTGCAGCGTGTTAAGTGAATAGACCAGATCGAAATATTTTTCTGGAAAGGGCAAAAAATTGGCACTGCCAAGTTGAATACGATCCTTGATTTCTTCCTTGGCCTGCTCGATTGCATATTTTGAGATATCCAGCCCATAAACTTCCACACCAGGAATCAATAGGGTGATTTCATAAAGGAGAAATCCCTTGCCACACCCGACATCCAGGACTTTATCTCCCGGCTTGATGTCGTAGTAATCTACCATCGCTTTGGCAACAGTTGTCCAGCGCCCAGGCATGTAGCGATACCCGCCATAATTAATGCGACGGTCACCATCCCAGTAGTGGTAACCCCATTTTTTTGCGAGTTCTGCAGCCTTTGCCTTAGGATATTCTGAATCATTCACTCGCGCCAAGTAGTCGCGCGCAGTGCTTTTATGTACTGAAGAAAGGAAATCTAAATAAGCCATTAGCTATGACAGCTTTGAATTGAAATATTGTTGCGCCTTTTCCAACTGCAGCCGCTTTCGCTGCCTTGGGTCCGAAGTCGGGTTGGCAAACTGCCGCCGCCTTGCAGCATCTGATAAAAACTCATTTAGCATAATACAGCACCATTTTATTTGGAACAACGGCAAAAGCAGACGCGCGCGCTGAGCCAGTTCAGCTTTATTTTTTGAGTAAGTTAATACCTCGGAGATAAAAAAGTCGAAATATTCCAGCGATACGGAGATTGCAGGCTGTGAAAAAAAATCGCCGATCAGTTTAGCCGGATCGTCCCAGCCTGCATACTCGAAGTCAATAAAACAGATTTTCCCGGCATCCCTGAGTAGCGCATTATGAAAACCAAAATCCGATGGCGAAATACAACGATCTTCGGCATCTATCTGAATCGAAATAGAGTCACTCTTAGTAACAATCGTATCCTTAATTTTTTTCCATGCGCTATCAATCTTGTCTACCAATAACAGTGCCTGTCGGTCAACTTCGGAGGCTACCGGCAGACCACGTAAATTTGTAACGCGTGCATCTATAAGCAAAAAATGCTGCTCGATGCTATAGCAACCGTCGGAGGCCATGGGTAAGGTATTGTCTCTTCCCGGTCTTTCATTCAACGCCCGCACGAAGTTAGCTGATTGAGTTATGTGCTGTAAGGTCAGCTCAGGGGAAGTTAATTTCCTCCCCTGCACAAATTCGTACAAGCCAATATTTTTTTCGGAACTGAAAAAAATTGGTTTTGGAACACACTCAAGACCAATTTTTCTGGCATAGGCAAGAAACGAATATTCCGCATGGAGGCGGTTACGCGTGTCAGACGGACTACTATAGTAAACCTTAGCAAGATATTCACCGCTTTTAGTATGTACAACAAAGACTTTGTTGTTACCACCGCCATCTACAGGGGTGACCTCTATCCCCCCTGATCTTATTCCAGCATCGAACAGTAAGTCCTTGATGGATGAAGTTAATTGCGCATTCACCATCTTGCCTCAAAAAAAGATCTTATCTCCTGCCAAGATTCTAACTTTGCACTTAGACCTTCGGTATTATGGATGCCTTTGGGATCAAACAAGATGCGCTTAGATTTTATGGGGAACGTGGGCATCAATAAAATTTCGGGAAGATCATCAATAAAATAATTACATCCGATATTCGCTATACGGGAAATTTTTTTTTCCTTAGTCAATTCAAAGAAAATATGGTCCGGTTCGATCAAGTTTGCAACCCCATCCATCAGTGCATTTGTTATCCAGCCCCTGGCAGCCTTGTGAAGATCATATTTCGGGCCTAAGAATGGATGCTTAGTTTTATGGCTGATGATGACCAGTGAAACACCTTTATCGCGTGCACGTTTAATGAACTCAATAACTCCCGGATAGGCTGCAGCATCCCCCATCCTAGCTCCGTAGACATAGCCTTGCATTTCGGTCCATACAGCTTCGCTGTTAATTTTACGCAAGTAATCACGTACCGCCAGTTTTGATTTTGGTAGATCTGCAGGGATATGCGCCTGTTCTGCAGCTACTTTGTGAAAAAGTGCATCGTAGCTAACGATTGTGTTGTCGAAATCTAGACCTATCACCATGGCTATTGGGTTGTCTTGTCATACGCGTCATGTACCTTTTGGGCGATATTCTCAGCAGTTAGGCCGTATTTGGCCCGAGCATATTCCTGAGTACCGACTTCGTGCATGAATTCATCGTCTGTTCCAAATAAAAACAGTCTACCCTTCATGCGATCCTGCCTGGCAAGCCATTCGGCAATGCTTCCGCCAAGCCCGCCTATTCGACCGTGCTCTTCAATAGATATAACAACAGGGCAACACGAAAATACATCGAATAGTTTACCTTCGTCGAGCGGCTTAACTGTGTGAAAGCTTTCGACCCTGGCTTTAATGCCTTGCTCAATAAGTTTGCCTGCCGCTTCCATCACAATTGGCAAAAGCGTTCCGGTACTGATTAGGCACACGTCTGACCCTTCCTTAACGGTAATCGAACGGCCGATCTCGAATTTATCATCATTCTTGGGCGTGATTTTTTCGCCCTTTTTTCCAATCCGGATATATGTAGGCCCTTTCAGCTTTAGAGCTGCCCGCAAACACTGACGGAGTTCAACTTCGTCAGCAGGTGCAAGAACGGTCATATTCGGCAGCACCCGCATGATCGCCAAATCCTCGCAGGAATGGTGCGTGGGTCCCAGCTCAGCATATGACAAGCCGGAGCCAGTGCCAACAATAATAACTGGAACATTGTGATAACAAGCATCTACCCTTATTTGCTCATAACACCGAGTTGTCGTAAAAGGTGTAATGGTATAAACAATCGGACGTAGACCGGAAAGCGCCATTCCGGCGGCCACGCCTATCATATTTGCCTCGGCTATGCCGCAATTAAGGAAACGACCATCATTCTTGTCCTTGAACTGATCAAATAGTTTGTTGCCTATATCGCCTGTCAGCAACACAACTCGGGTATCGGCCATCCCTAGTTTGGTAGCTTCGTCGGCAAATGCGTTTCTCATGTCCTCACTCCGAGCTCTTTGTGCGCGGTAGCAACCTCTTCCGCTGAAGGAATTTTATAGTGCCAATTATTGTCGTCTTCCATAAAAGAAACTCCTTTGCCCTTCACTGTATGTGCAACTATGGCAATCGGTTTACCGTCACTGGTTTTGTCCTGGGATAACACCTTGACCAGCTGTTCCATGTCGTGACCATCAACTTCACAGGCATCCCAACCAAATGCCCGCCATTTATCAACTAGCGGGCTCAGCGCCAACACTTTCTCACTGCGCCCTGTTCCCTGCCATTTGTTGAAATCAACAATAATCATAAGGTTGCCAACCCGCTGAGCCGCAGCCATCATGGCAGCCTCCCAGACAGATCCTTCGTTACATTCGCCGTCGCCCAAAACCACAACTACACTGTAATTTTTTTTATTAATTCGGGCGGACAATGCCATTCCCAATCCAATGGGTAGGCCATGCCCGAGCGAGCCAGTGGCGGCCTCAATCCCCTCCAAGTGATCAGGTGTAGGCGGATGTTCAGCGAGAATACCACCGTCCTGTCCATATGAATCAAGCATAGCTTCTGGATAGAAACCTCTCATGGCCAGAACCTGGAACAAGGCAGGAGCACCATGCCCCTTGCTGAGGATAAATCGGTCACGCTCTACATCCCTAGGTTTTTGCGGATTAATCCGTAGGCTGTGAAAATAGGCTGCGACAAGTATGTCAACACACGACAGGCATGACCCCAAATGCGGGGTTTGCGTGTTGTGCGAATTGGCAATAACGCGCCCACGAATCTCACTGGCAATTTCCTGCAGTTTGGCTACATTCATTTTCAGACTCATACTTTATTATGGTTTACGGTTTACGGTTTACGGTTTATGGTTTATGGTTTATGGTTTATGGACATAATCACAAGGCTCGCGCTTCAGGTCATCTAAATTTGATTTCACCCATGCAACGCAATCGTCCAATCCATCATTCAGGGAGACCGCATCCTTCCAGCCTAGACGCCGACGAAGTTTAGAACTATCCAGCATGTAAGCAGCATCTTTTCCGAGACGCTCCCCAACCACTTCAACGCAACTGTCAAAATCAACAGCAAGTTTATGGCAGATTTTTTCCACCAACTCACGGACGCTGACAATATCTTCAGTGGAAATATGGTACGTTTCGCCCGCTTGGCCTCGTGTTGCAATCATACGTGTGGCACTGGATACGTCACGCATATGAATGAAAGACCGCCTTGAAAGACCCCCGCCATGCAGCTGCAATTTCTTTCCGGTCAAAATGGACAAAATAGTTCGAGGAATGATCCTGTAAAGCTGCTGACCAGGACCATATACATTTGCTGCGCGAGTAAACATAACGGGGAAGTTATAGGCTTCGAAAAAGGTCTTCAGGCTCATATCGGCGGCGGCACGGGAAACGGCATATGGTGTGCTCGGATTGAACGGGCTGTTTTCTTTGATAAAACCTTCCGTACTGCCGTACACTTCAGGCGTGGTCACATGGACGTATTTTTGTAAAAAATCACAGTGCCGCAAGCGGTCGTGTAGCTGGATGGTGGAAACAACATTTGTCATGTACCAATGGTACGGATTCTTCCAGCTTTCCGCGACCATGCTCTGGGCAGAAAAATTAACCACGATGGACGGCTTTTCCCTATTCACCATGGACATGATCTCCTTAAGATTTGAGTTAAGGTTGTATTGATAAAACTTGAAGGCAGCGTCTTTTCTGGTCCAACGGTAAGGAAGGAAAGCTTTGTGAGGCTCAGCCGAGCGACTTGTGCCAATAACAAAATCGCCTTGCTTGAGCAAATAATCCACGAAGCTTGCTCCAGAGAAGGAATTGCTTCCGATAATTAAATATTTTTCCGCCATGATTTTCCACCAGCACTTCTTAAAATTACTTCGGTTCTGGCCGGTTACTGTACAGCCACTGCATGAGCATGTGGCCGACCACCAATTGCATGTCTTCGACAACCTGCATATCGTCTAACTGAAAGTGAATTGCAACATCGGCCAAGGATTTACAGTGTCCACCGTTGTAGCCGAGGATGGCGTAGGACTTGATGCCCATAATCTTGGCTTGTTCGAGCACTTGAATGATATTTGGTGAGTTCCCGCTGCCGGAGAGGGCTACCAACAAATCTCCAGGTTGACCTAACACGGCAAGCTGCTCGGAATAAATTTTCTCATAGCCAATATCGTTGGCAAGACAAGTTATCACGGCTGAGTTGGCGGAGAGTGCTTGAACCTTCATACCGCCTCCGGTGTGCTTGGCAATGCCATACAAAAAATCGTTGGCGAGATGGATTGCGTTGCCCGCGCTGCCTCCATTCCCACAAAAAAACACTTGTCGTCCCATTACCCAGCACTCACGCATGTCTCGTGCGAGTTGAGCCACTCCCGACCAATCAGAAGAGGCAAGAACATCCTGCAGGCGACTCGCATAGTCCGCAAAGAATTCTTCAGAGGATACGTGAGTATCCATATTCACTTGCCCGCTAGCACCGTCTTCTGCATCCATTTTAGATTAGAAAAATGTTCTTCATCCTTGAGGACACCGCTCTGAAATTTTTCGATAATCTCGCGGATAGCATGTTCGACGGACTTTTTTGGCTTGAAACCAGTTGCGAGAAGCTTATCGGAGTTCACGCGGTAAGAGCGAGGATCAGTCGATGCCGTGACGACAATCTCAACAGGAACATACTTGGTCACCAATTTGGCAATGTCCAGGATTGAGATATTTTCAAAGCCGGCATTGTAAATGCCCGTTACCTCCGGATGATCAATAAAGTGCAGATAAATGTCGGTCACATCATCGATGTGAATATTGGGACGAACTTGAGCGCCGCCAAAGACCGTGATCTGGCCTTTAGACAGCGCTTGCATAGTTAACAGATTCACCGAGACATCAAGGCGCATACGCGGCGAGCATCCACATACCGTGGCGGGTCGAATCATCTGAATGGACATTTTGTCAGCGTAACTCAGAAGCACCCGCTCCGAAACCATTTTCGTCTTATTATATTCAGAAATCGGCTTTAGTTCGAGATCCTCGGTTACCTGCTCCTCCTCCTTGATGCCATAGACACTTCCCGACGAGGCATAAAGAAAATGACGTACACCTATGCGTGCCGCCTTATCGGCGAGTTGCATGGTAGCTAGCGCACTGATCTCCCAGGTCAATTTTGGATCCAGGTCACCACAGGGATCATTGGCCACCGATGACAGATGAATGATGGTATCGATACCATCAAGCGAGATCTGATCAATATCGCGAACATCCCCTTGGGTTACTGACAAATTCGCATGAGGTGCTAGAAAATTACCAAACCACATCGTATCAAGGACCCAAACATTATAGCCGCGCGCCAGAAGCTTAGGAACGAGTACGCTACCCTTGTAGCCACAACCACCAGTCACTAATATGTTCATATTTTTCTTAAATTCATCTCGATGTGCACAATTTTATAGACGTAGTTTACTATTTTTATCGTGAATCTTTTTGACTTATTTTGTCAGGTTTCAGGAGACCTTCTTGGCAACAGTTGTAAACATATCGTCTAAATAGTAACGATGCTACTTGCGCTGATAGGTTAGCGACCGTCTCGGCACCCAATTCCTTGCCACGCCATTAGCGTGTCGTTAAATTTTTCACGGTTAAACATCATGAGTAATTCTTGGCCTTTTAAGTCAACTAAAGTTAGTTGACAATGGCGCTCATACACCTGTGAGATCTATTTATGCATCACTTCTAATTATTTTTTCCAGTCTCTCGCCCAACAAACTTAACAGGGTCGAGCACTGTAATTTGCTAACCATTTTGCAGTTTACGCAGTAGTAATTTGCATATGGTTAAAAATTAATCTACTCATGCCGAGAGTGCGCAGGCTACTGAAGTGCATCCATGACTTTTATTCCTCCCTGAAATAATACTTTGGCTAATATCCCTATTTCTAACAAAATTTTAATATTCTAGTCTGCATATGCTTACCAATGTCCTCATTGCGGTCACGGTTTAGATTCGCTATGTTTTCAAGATCAAGTCAGACCAGACCAGACCATATCAAGTTGACTTTCTTTAATAGCTAATTGAATGTCAAGTTTAGCTTCTGTTTTAAACTACATTACAAGCTAGATTTGGTCATCAAAGGAACGATTTAAACAACAAACGTCTGCGCAAGTACAGTTCTTTGTTATATTTGCCATGTAAGCATTCTATTTTTTAAATTATTTTTTCGTATCCACAATGTGGTTCGCCATACTTGGGTTGAAGACTTTGAATCTCCTAAGCAAATCTGTTTTATTCTGTTTGTGCAGCCTTGATAGATGCTCTCTAACGCCCCCTAGTTTTCTGCCCAGCAGCTTGCTGACTTTTTGATTAGATAAACTCATGTCATATGGACGTTGAACCAGGTTGGTTTGATCGGACAGCAACCCTGGTTTGATCAAACTAACATCAAGACCGAATTCCTCCGCAATCCTGATTCCAAATTCGTATTTGGATATGCGCTCATCACCAACAATGTTAACGATGCCAGCTGTCTTTGTATCGATCAGCTCATGCACTGCTATTGCCGCCATCTCCACAAGTATTGGCGTATAAAAGACATCCTTAAATAGGGTTAGATCCTTACCTGAACGAAGAGACGTGACGATCACATCACTGAACGAGCGACGATAACTCGTCCCCCATCCATAGAAATTTGTCCGAATTATCAATGCGAGAGGGTGAGCATCCAACACCCGTAGTTCTGCGTCTGCCTTTGTTCTCCCATATACGTTTACTGGTGCAACGGGGCTAGTTTCGACCAGCAGTGACTTCTCTCCTGAGAAGAGATGGTCTGTTGATATATGTACCAGGGGCAAACCTAGTTTTGCGCAGGCTTTGGCCACGTTGCAAGCTAGGTCAACATTGACATGCCGTGCTTGATCCGGCTTGGCTTCGCATTGCTCAACACTGGTAGAGCCCGCCGCATGTATAACCAAGCTGATTTCAGCAGCATCGAATGTCCGAACAAGATCCTCAACTGATTCGAGCTCAGCTCTCAGGGTTCGCACACCTGCCAGTGAGACTATCCGATTATGAAGACCAAGCATAACCGTATGGTTCTCCCTGATCGCTAATGCCCAGTTAAGGGCAAGTAAGCCAGACCCGCCAGTGATGAAGACTTTAGCAGTCATACCTAGATTAAATTGTACCGATTTTGCTTCGATTTACATTGATCCATTCTTGCAATTCTTCAACAGGCATCCACTCAACATTGCTTTCGGATGTGTAGGTGAAGTCTTCCGCTACCTTTACACCATTCTTGATTCGTGTCGGATCTGCCGACCAATTGTGTATCGCTGGTAGGATCTTGAAGTGGTCTTTGTAGGCGTAGGTATGCGGCGCATCTTCTACGCCTATCATTTGTTCATGAATTTTTTCTCCTGGTCGAATACCTATAACTTTGTGCTTGGCCTTCGGCACAGTAGCCTTCGCAAGATCGAGGATGGTCATCGAGGGGATTTTCTTGACATAGACCTCTCCTCCCTGCATATCGCCAAACGCATACCATACCAGTTCAACACCCTGCTCAAGCGTAATCATGAATCGTGTCATTCGAGAGTCTGTTATCGGTAGCACGCCGGTATCCGCTAACGAGAGGAAGAAGGGGATAACCGAGCCCCGGGAGCCCATTACATTTCCGTAACGAACCACAGCAAAACGTGATTTGTGCGTGCCTGCATAGGCGTTCGCCGCTACAAACAGCTTGTCAGATGCCAGCTTAGTAGCCCCATAGAGGTTGATAGGATTGCTAGCCTTATCGGTTGAAAGTGCCACGACGCGCTTGATGCCACGGTCTATGCAGGCATCAATCAGGTTCATTGCCCCGTTTATGTTGGTCTTAACGCATTCGAAGGGGTTATATTCAGCGGTGGGGACGATCTTGGTTGCTGCGGCATGAACCACATAGTCAATTCCATCGAGAGCACGGGTCAGGCGATCCTTGTCCCTGACATCGCCTATGATAAAACTTACCCGAGAATCGCCATTAAATCTCTGCGCCATCTCCCACTGCTTCATCTCGTCACGGGAATAAATAACGAGACGTTTAGGATTGTATTTTGCTAGCGTCATCGGAACAAACGTGTTTCCAAATGAACCTGTACCGCCTGTTATTAAAATAGATGAATTTTTAAGCATACGATTTCACCATTGGAATGTGTGGCACGACAATAATTATTCACCAACCACTTTCACATCAAAGCCATTAGCATTTAACAGCACATGTTGTTTGGCTTTTGATAAATCATGCGCGATCATTTCACGGCATATTTCTTGCGCAGTTATTTCCGATGCCCAGCCGAGTTTTTGTTTAGCTTTACTGGGGTCGCCGAGCAGGGTTTCGACTTCAGTAGGACGGAAGTAACGAGGGTCAATTTTGATAATGGGCTTATCGTTCCAGTAGCCCACTTCATTGGCACCTTGGCCTTCCCAACGCAAACGCATACCTAGCTCGGCAGCGCTCCACTCTATGAACTGGCGCACGCTGTATTGCTTGCCAGTGGCAATGACAAAATCATCGGGCTGGTCTTGCTGCAGCATCATCCATTGCATACGCACATAATCTTTAGCGTGACCCCAGTCGCGCAGGGCGTCGATGTTACCCATGTAGAGGCAGTCTTCCAGACCAAGGCTGATGTTGGCTAAGCCGCGGGTGATTTTGCGGGTGACAAAGGTCTCGCCACGGCGCGGACTTTCGTGGTTGAACAGGATGCCATTACAGGCGTAAATTCCGTAGGCCTCACGGTAATTGACGACGGTCCAGTAAGCGAAGAGCTTGGCCACGGCGTAAGGACTGCGCGGGTAAAAAGGCGTGGTCTCGCGTTGCGGAGTTTCCTGCACTAAACCATAAAGCTCACTGGTGCTAGCCTGGTAAAAGCGGGTTTTTTTCCCCAGTCCCAGGACGCGGATAGCTTCGAGCATACGAAGGGCGCCCATGCCAACCACGTCGGCGGAATATTCGGGAGACTCGAAACTCACGGCTACATGACTTTGGGCGCCGAGGTTATAGATTTCGTCGGGTTGGATTTCTTGAATGATGCGGGTCAGGTTACTAGAGTCGCCCAGGTCGCCGTAATGTAACTTGAAGCGGGCATTCTCGATGTGCGGATCTTGGTAGATGTGGTCCACACGGGCGGTGTTGAAGCTGGACGTGCGGCGTTTGATGCCGTGCACAGTGTAGCCTTTTTCAAGCAAGAATTCGGCGAGGTAAGAGCCGTCTTGGCCAGTGATACCAGTAATAAGGGCGACTTTGGTTTGCATTGGTCTAGTACTCATGCTTTTGTTTCTTCAAAAAATCTTGATACGCCAGTACCAAGCCGTCTTGCAGGCTTACTTTAGCCTGCCAACCCATCGCATTGAGCCTGCTGCTATCCATCAACTTGCGCGGCGAGCCATCTGGTTTGGTGGTATCAAACTCGATTTCACCTTTATAGCCCACCACTTGGCCTACGGTACATGCCAGCTCAGAAATTGTGATATCGCTTCCAAAACCTACGTTGATGTGGCTTTGCATAGGCGCGGTGCACTGCTCAATGGTGGCCTTCGGCAGGTTCATGACGCGCACGCTGGCAGCGGCCATATCGTCCACATATAAAAACTCTCTAGACGAGGTGCCAGAGCCCCAAATAGTGACGTTTGGTGCATGACTAGCCTTAGCCTCAGAGAAGCGGCGGATCAGCGCAGGAATAACGTGGCTGTTTTGTGGGTGATAGTTGTCGCCAGGGCCATAAAGATTGGTGGGCATGACGCTACGGTAATCCACACCGTGGCTGGCACCGTACTGGCGGTTGTAGCTTTCACACAGCTTGATACCAGCGATTTTAGCAATAGCGTAGGGCTCGTTAGTGGGCTCTAGTGGGCCGGTGAGCAATGCATTCTCGGCCATAGGTTGCGGAGCCTGGCGAGGGTAAATACAACTGGAGCCTAAAAATAAAAGTTTTTGTACGTCGTTTTGGAATGCGGCATCAATCACGTTGACCACCATCATAAGGTTTTGGTAGATAAAGTCGGCTGGGTAGGTGTTATTGGCGTGGATGCCGCCCACCTTTGCGGCTGCCATGTAAACCTGATTAGGCTTTTCTTTTGCAAAGAAGTCTTGCACGGCAGTTTGGTTGGTCAGATCCAACTCGGCGTGGGTTCGAGTGATAATTTTGTTGGGGGCATGGCCAGAAGCCAGCAACTCGCGCACAATCGCAGAGCCAACCATGCCGCGATGGCCTGCTACGTAGATGCTGGTTTGTGTGTTTACCATCGTTAGACCTCAATCGGCCTCAAGGTAACGCGGCCATAGCTGTCGTCATAGCGCACGATATCGTCCTCTCCCAAGTAACTGCCAGACTGGACTTCGATCATCACGCACAAAATATCACCCGGGTTGGTCAGCCGGTGTTGAAGTCCAGCGGGGATGAAGGTGGATTCATTGGTATTAACAAGAATTTCCCGTTCGCCGTTAACCACTTTAGCTTGACCGCTCACTACCACCCAGTGTTCGCTGCGATGGCGGTGCATTTGTAAACTCAAAGATGCACCAGGCTTGACCTCGATGCGCTTAATCTTGAAGCCGCTGCCTACGCCCAGCACCGTGTAGGTGCCCCAAGGGCGGTGCACGGTGCGATGGAGTTTATGGGCGTCATGGCCCTTGGCCCTCAGTTCGGCGTAGATATTTTTCACATTCTGAGCGCTAGATTTGTCGGCCACTAAAAGGGCATCCGGTGTATCGATGATGATGAGGTTCTCGACTCCGACTGCGCCAACCAAGCGGTCATTACTTTGCACGGTACAGTGATGGGTCTCATGCAACAAGGCATCGCCCTGGATACGATTGCCATCGATGTCCGGCGCCGTCAGGTCACCCAATGCCGCCCAGGAACCGATGTCGCTCCAACCTATGTTGCATGACACCACGGCCACCTGTTCCGACTTTTCCATCAAAGCGTAATCGATGGACTCATCCGGGACATCGCCAAAAGTATCAGAGTTCAGCACCAGTTCCTTAAAACCCTTGCCTTTGGTCGACCGCGATTGCTCCATACAAGCCCTGGTGGCGGTAAGTATCTGCGGGCAATGTTGCTCCATTTGCTGTAGGAGCGTACCGACAGAGAAGCAGAACATACCGGAATTCCAGAGAAAGCGGCCGGACGCCAGGTAGTCCTGCGCTTTTTCAAGTGACGGCTTTTCAACGAAACGAAGCACCGTGTTGCCTTCAGCCTCAATGTAGCCGTAGCCAGTTTCAGGGGCTTCAGGTTGAACACCAAAAGTCACTAGTTTGCCTTTGGTTGCCAGTTCGGCAGCTTCGAGCACCGCTTGCTGGAAAGCGTGCTGATCGGTAATCAGATGGTCCGCGGCAAGCACAAGCATGATCACATCGTCGCCCTGCGTTCGGGAAATTTGTAGGGTAGCGGCGGCAATCGCAGCAGCTGTATTACGTCCGAAGGGCTCCAAAATGAAGGAGGTCGCGAGTTCAGCCGTGTTTACTTCACGATATTCGTCTTCAGTTTTGAAAATCAGCTCGCGGTTAGTAACCGTTAAGATTTCAGTAACTCCCGAAAGTTGCGCACCGCGTAAAAAAGCCTTTTGCAGTAGGCTCTGCCCGTCTGCCAAACATATAAAAGGCTTGGGATGTAACTCGCGTGAAACAGGCCACAGCCTCGAACCCACTCCTCCGCAGAGAATTATGGGAATAAGGGTGCTGCTTAGCGGGTCCTCAGTGACACCATTATGTTCGATAACAGCTACCGCACTCTGATTATTTTTGTCTAAACCAGAGTTGCTTGTTGCCGAATAAGTTTTGTTTGCCGATATCTTGTCGACTTGCTCCACCAACCCACCTCCACCCATAAACCTCCGGCGACACCCTCACACCCAAGAATGAAGGTTAGGAGCGCACTTTGCAGCCATGAAGCCACCGAAACCCTACGCGTACTTCAGATTGTTCTCTACAGTGTAACCTCATTATGATAAATACAGGTAACTTTTTTTGATGACGACGGCAACGACGTCTAATACCAAAGGGCAATCAAAATATTCATAGTAGTTTCGTTTCAGATTACATAGTCCGCATGACCGAGTTACTACTTGAGCGAAAGGCAATAAATCGGCCAGTGAATAACTCAACTAACACTGGCAGAACAGAGCTTAGCCCCGCGCGTCACGGCGGAGAAACAAAAAAAGGCGGTCAAGAACGGTTGCCTCTAATTAATGGTGGCCCGGGGCGGAATCGAACCACCGACACAAGGATTTTCAGTCCTCTGCTCTACCAACTGAGCTACCGGGCCACAACACTATTAAGACGGTCGCTCTTAAAAAAACCAATCCTTAAGAAGATCCATATCAGCTAGATTCCTGCGAAATGGCTGACGAGGAAGCGAAATACTACATCAAAACGGAAGGTTCTTCAAAAAATTATTTGATGATGCAATAGCCATCCATCCAGCGCTACTCAGACTTAATCAACTCATGTTCTCGGTGGTAGCAAGCGAAAAAAATTGCGAGCGATAGAACATAAAATGACATAGTCATTTTTAAATTGAATACCTGAATCGTGAGTCCTGAAATTAGAACGGGGACAACTAGACCGAGCAACTTTTGTGACGTACCGCTTATAAACTTCTGCGCCATATATCCGCTAATAATTAGGTATAGTGGATAAACAAAAAAACCCCATAGAACAAAAGTGCCCAAAAAAAATCCTTTGCGAACCAGTTGTCCTGACATCTCAGAATGAGATCCTGCAAGAGTTTTTATTTCATAAATTTCTGCATTAAGGGATGGAACCAGAGCTTTTAAATACTCGAAACTGGGCATGACGCCATCAGCGACACCAAAAAAAAAGTTCTCTTTTACAAGCTCAAAATCTATCAATAGTAATATCATCCGTTGACCGGCAGACGTGGCCTGGCCTCCTCCCACCTCGAAGAATGTAACCAGTCCTTCATAAGCCTCCAAAGACCTGCCTCTGAAAACATCAGAAAAGTTAAAGATTACAAAAACACCGAGCACGAGGACCAGCATAGCGAGAATTTGCTTCATTAGGGAGGCTTTAAATGAATACAAAAGATAGACTGTAATTGAGACCATTGCAGCAACCCAAGAACTACGCGACTGGGATTCGATCGCGATATATACCGTTATTACGAAAATCAGCGGCTTTACGAAAATCAGCGGCTTTACGAAAATCAGCGGCTTTACGAAATCGCTAACTCTTGTAGGAATCCTTGAAGAATCCCCATACAAGTAAAGCCCCATCAAAACAACCGTATAACACGGTAACGTAATAGGATCTACAAAATGTGTGGCGGCCCGATTACCCCAATAGTACTCAGGGAAAACTTGCAAATATAAAAAAAGTAATGCGATGCCCACACCGGAGCCAATACTTAGAGCTGAGACTAAATGCTTACACTCTTTACGCGAAAAATAAACGAATGCAGCTGCAGCTAAAATAGCTCGTGAGGGCCCATCCAAACTTGATGCTATTAAATCTCCTCGTCCTAATTGCGCCAAAAATTCAGCTAAAAATGGCGAGAGCAAGCAAACAACCATTACCCAAAATTGAGCGCCCCGTTTAACAAAATATTTTCGAGGTTCTTTAAAAATCGCCCAGCAACTAATAAAAAAAACCAGAAATAAACTGGTGGTAGCAACGCTCTTTACCACTAAAAAAAACGCTGGGGTCAGAAAAACAAGCGCCAATATCCAATTATCAGGATCTTTGCTAATTTTAATTAAATGCCCACCGCTTTGACCCAAGTATTTCACTAATCGCTATCACAAATTTAAAAAATGACTAGAGTGACGTTACATCACCCTGTCCTTAAATTAAAAAGTTACCCTCAGTGCCCTGTGGCAGCTCCCGATCCTCTTGGGACTCGAATATCTTCTACCAAAGCTTGAATGTGTGCTGGTGGTGCCGCTGTAACTTTGGATATAAGCCAAGCCGAGCCGAAATTAAGTAAGGCACCCACAGTTCCAAACGCTTCAGGTTGAATACCGAACAACCAATTATCAGGCGTGTTTGCCAAATTATTTGTCCCAGGGATGAAGAACCAGCCTTTGAAAACGAATATATAAGTCAGCGTACTTAGAAGACCTATCACCATTCCAACAATTGCTCCTTGGCTATTCATACGTTTATTAAAAATTCCCATCATTAACGCAGGGAATATGGATGCCGCCGCCAAGCCGAACGCAAGTGCTACTACTTGAGCCGCAAACCCAGGCGGATTTAATCCCAGATAGCCCGCCACTCCTATCGCGACAGCCATGGAAATTCTGGCAGCCAACAACTCCGTCTTTTCAGAAATATTAGGGGCAAAAACCCCCTTCATAAGATCATGGGAGATTGCAGAGGAAATCGCCAAGAGCAAACCTGCCGCAGTAGACAAGGCCGCAGCAAGACCACCAGCAACGACCAACGCCACCACCCAATTTGGCAAGTTAGCAATTTCAGGATTTGCAAGGACCATAATATCTCGGTCGACTTTTACTAATTCATTTCCATTCCAACCATATTCCTTTGCCGTTTCCGCAAAGTCAGCATTTTTATCGTTGTAGTACTGAATGCGACCATCGCCATTTTTATCTTCAAACTGAAGTAGGCCTGTAGTCTCCCATTTTTTAAACCATTCTGGCCGCTCCTCGTAAACCAAATTACTTTCTGGCTGACCAGTTTCGCCAGGTTGAATAGTATTAATAAGATTAAAAAACGACATCGCACCGACGGCTGGAGCAGTTGTATATAAAATCGCAATGAACACCAACGCCCATCCCGCAGAGGAGCGCGCGTCCTTTACTTTAGGCACCGTGAAAAACCGAACAATTACATGTGGCAACCCCGCCGTTCCGATCATTAACGATAACGTCAACGCGATCATGTTGAGAGTTGTTCCCTGTTGCAGAGTGTATTCTGCAAATCCGATTTCGGCCAATACTTTATCAAGCTTCGCGAGTAATGGGGTTCCATCTGCCACAGAGCTGCCGAGACCCAGTTGCGGAAGTGGATTATCCGTAATCTGCAGTGAGATAAACACGGCTGGCACGGTATACGCAAAAATGAGAACAACATATTGAGCGATTTGCGTGTAGGTAATCCCCTTCATCCCCCCAAGGACCGCATAAAAGAAAACGATCAACATGCCTACTAGGAGCCCGGTATCGTAACCGACATCCAAGAACCTTGAAAAGGCGACGCCAACCCCCTTCATCTGCCCAATCACGTAGGTTATCGAAGCAACGATCAAACAAATCACAGCGATGATGCGGGCGGTCCTTGAATAGAATCGATCACCGATAAACTCTGGCACCGTAAATTTCCCAAACTTTCTCAGGTACGGGGCTAGGAGCAATGCCAGTAAAACATAACCTCCGGTCCATCCCATTAGATAGGCTGAGGCGTCATATCCGTTGAACGCTATAAGACCTGCCAATGATATAAATGAAGCGGCAGACATCCAATCGGCCGCCGTCGCCATACCATTTAGTACAGGATTAACGCCTTTCCCCGCCACATAAAATTCGCTGGTACTACCCGCCCGAGCTGCAACTGCAATCCCGATATAAAGAGCGAAAGTAA
>Ga0255775_1000104_pt1 | contig 78488 bp, 71 predicted proteins | sample 011ome_26_FD_179973 | JGI IMG/M metagenome (GOLD analysis project Ga0255775, IMG submission 179973) | Coastal salt marsh microbial communities from the Groves Creek Marsh, Skidaway Island, Georgia - 011511BT metaG (version 2) | ecosystem: Environmental > Aquatic > Marine > Intertidal zone > Salt...
GCGGTTGGCTCGTCGAGGAACAATATGTCCGGATCCAGCGCAAGCGCGCGCGCAAGGCCCGCGCGTTTGCGCATGCCGCCTGAGAGCTCCGACGGGTATTTTGCGCAGGCATCCTGCGGCAGCCCCGACATCGCGATTTTATAGGCGGCAATTTCCGCCATCAGCGATGCAGACATGTCTGTGTGTTCTTTCATCGGCACCATGACGTTCTGCGCGACCGTCAGGGACGAGAACAATGCGCCGTCCTGAAACAGGACGCCGTAGCGCTTTTCCGCGGCTTTTAACGCCGCCATCGACATTGTCGTCCTGTCCTCGCCAAAAATGCGGACAGAACCTGCCGTCGGCCTGACAAGGCCGATTACCGCGCGCATCAGAACCGACTTTCCGGTGCCCGATGCGCCGACGATGCCCATCACCTCCCCCTGCAGGACATCCAGGTCGACACCGTCATGGATGACATTGCGGCCGAACTTCGTTCGTAATCCGCGAATGCTGATGGCGGAATCATCGGTCACGATCTACACCCCGACCGCCGAAAAGAAGATCGAAAACACGGCATCAATAATGATGACGAGGAAAATAGAGACCACAACGGCGCGCGTTGTCTGCCGGCCGACGCTGTCCGCGCTCCCACGCACCTTCAGCCCTTCACGGCAACCGACAAGAGCGATCATAACGCCGAAAACAGGTGCCTTGATGATCCCGACCCAGAACGCCCAGATCGGAACGACGTCCTTCAATCGCTCGGTAAACTGGGTAAATGTGATGTCGAGCGATACGATAGCCATCAATGCGCCGCCCGCAAGGCCCATCAGATCGGCATAGACCGCGAGTAGCGGCATTGCCACCAGCAGGGCCAGCATGCGGGGAAGCACGAGCACTTCGATCGGATCGAGCCCGATCGTCCGCATTGCGTCTATTTCTTCGTTGACCTGCATTGTGCCGATCTGGGCGGCAAATGCGCTGCCGGAGCGTCCGGCGACGATGATCGCTGTAAGCAGAATGCCCATTTCGCGCAGGATGGATATGCCAAGAAGATTTACGGTAAATATTTCCGCACCGAACCGGCGGAGCTGGTCTGCTCCCTGATAGGCGAGGACAACGCCGATCAGGAAAGAGAGCAAGCCGACGATCGGCAAAGCGTTCAGGCCGACCTGTTCGAGATGAAAGACGAACGAGGTCATTCTGAATCGGCGAGGCGAGATCACGGTTCGCGCGGCGGTTGCCGTTGCCAGCCCCAGGAAATTGAGAAGGTCGGTCGCTTCGTTCAGTGCATCGACGGTTGCCCGGCCGGTACGTTCCGCAATAACGGAGGCGGCACTGTATCGCTCTGGCTCGGCGGCCGGTTCGCCGGTCAGACCGTGCAGGCGTTCGACGAGGAGCTGGTGATTGGGCTGGATGCCGCGAATCTCTACGGGATGGTCAGGAGTTGTCAGTCCCCGCCGAATTTTCTCGACCATCCATGCGCCGGTCGTGTCCATCCGCCCGATGGGCGAGAAATCGATGACGGCCGGTCCCGTGTGGGCGGGGCGCAGTTCGGCGACGATCGCGTCGATCCGCGCCACATTGTCTATGGTCCAGTCGCCGGAGAGCTGCATTTCCAGAACGTCGCCCGTCCGTGTCGTGGTTATCCACTCCGATGCCGCCGTCATCAAGTTCCCGCTCCGAGTCTGCTACCCGCGGCAGAGTAGTCCGATTATCCGGGCCACGAAAGCCACCGGCGGGAAAGATGCCGGCGGGACGGCCGGGTCGATTGACGGCCCTTCCGGCAAGGGGCACTGTCGGGAAAACCAAAGGAGGGAAATATGGGTGTACTGCTTCTGAAACCGGCGGATTTACAGGGTCTCGTATCCATGAAAGATGCGATCGACGCGATAGAGCAGGGGTATCGGGAATCAACGGAGTTTCCGGTCATCAATGCACCGCGTCGACGGGTTCACTCGCCCGCCGGCGTCCGGGTATCGAACTTCCCGGGAGGTGTCCATGCGCTGGGCGTGATGGGCGCGCAGGTCCGGGCCGAACTGGTGGTTCAGGAAGGCACGAACCAGAGATATGCGCACCGCGAACATCCGGTCCATGTGCTGCACGATTCCAGCACCGGCCGTCTTCTGGCCATCCTGTTCGGCGAAATCGACGAGAAGACCATCGGTCCGACCAGTCTGATGGCCTTCAGGACCGCGGCGACAAGCGGTGTCGGTTTCCGTTATCTCGTTCGCGAGGATGCCCGGACAGTTGGCCTGTTCGGGTCCGGCGGGCAGGCCGCAAATCAGCTTTGGGCGCTGAAGACCGAGCGGCCGGGAATCGCGCATGTCAAAGTCTATAGCCGGGATGCGGAGAACCGCCGTGTGTTCGCCGAAACCTATGGCCCGAAATTCGATATCGAAATAGTTCCGGTCGATACACCGGACGTCCTGCTGGATGATGTCGATGTCGTTATCGCCGCGACGAATACAAATGTTGAGCTGTTTGACGGCAATCGCCTTGTTGCCGGCCAGCATGTCACCGGCATCATCGGCGGCAACAAGCAGCTTGTTCAGGGCGGGTTTCTGAAAAAGTCCCGCCGCGAAATCGACGATAACACGGCGGTCAGGTCGGATGTGATCGTGACCAACCTGAAGGAATCGATGGTCAGTGAAGAGCAGGGAGACCTGTTCGGCCCCATTCGGGCCGGACTGATCGATATTGCCGACGTATACGAGCTTGGCGATCTTGTTACCGGCGGCCATCCCGGGCGCACGTCAGGCGATCAGATCACCTATCACAAGAACAATAACGGCACCGGCGCGTCGGAGATGGCCATCGCGATGACGGCCTATCGCCGGGCCTGCGAGGAGGGCCGCGGCACCGAGATCGACCTGTCCTGATAGTGGAATGGCTGCAGCAACATTTTGAACTGACGGCCCTCGATACGGTTCTTGTTGCGGGAACGGCCTTTTTCGCCGGGTTGATGCGGGGATTTTCGGGATTCGGCGCTGCACTGACCATTGCGCCGGTTCTGGCCCTTGCCGTCGGGCCGAGAACCGCTATTCCGGCGATCCTGATCGTCATGCTGGTTACCAGTATCCAGCTCGTGCCGAGGGCCTGGAACAGCGCTGACTGGAAGACGGTGATTCCGCTATCGGTGGGGGGCGCCATCGGCATTCCCATCGGCGCCTGGCTGCTGGTGGTGGTCGACCAGGAACTCATCCGGCGGTCGATCTCGGCGACCGTCACGTTCTTCGCGATTCTGATGCTGATCGGCTGGCGCTACCGGGGCAGCGTGAAGCCGGCTTTCAGCGCAATAGCCGGCGGGCTGGGCGGATTTATTTCGGGTGCGGCGGCGGCGGGCGGTCCCGCCGTGATCATGTTTCTCCTGGCCGGGCCCGAAAGTGCCGCCCGGAACCGGGCGGCGATCATTCTCTATTTTCTGTTTACCCAGGGCGTTGCGCTGGTCGTATACTGGTTCGGCGGGCTGATGACGGCAAAGACGCTGTGGGTGGCCCTGCCGATGCTGCCGACACTGATATTGGGAACCTGGGTCGGGGAGAAATGCTTCGGTAAGGCGTCAGACCAGCTTTACCGTCGAATCGCTCTCGCCTTCCTTCTCGTGATCGGTCTGTCCACACTTCTTGCCTGAAAGCGCTCGCTTGGAAATCTGGCCGGATATTTCGATGTTGGAAACAGCGGCAATTGCTGCGGTTGCCTTCGTTGCGGGCGTTATGCGCGGGTTTTCCGGCTTCGGGTCCGCACTGATGATCGTTCCCGTGGCTTCTGCGTTTCTGGGCCCTCAGGTGGCGGTGCCGGTTGTGACGGCCGTACATGTCGTGACCAGCATACAATTGATGCCGGGCGCGTTTCGCGACGTCGAATGGGGCCGTGTCGTGCCCCTGTCGCTTGCGGGGTGTATCACTCTTCCCCTCGGTGTCTGGGTCCTCGCAACCGAGGAGCCGGAGATCATCCGCAAGGGTATATCGGTCCTCATCATTTTCTTCGTTTTCATGATGATGCGGGGGTGGCGCTATACGGGCAGGATCAACAGCTGGATAATGGGCGCTGTCGGACTTGTCGGCGGCTTTATTACCGGCGCGGCATCGGTCGGCGGGCCGCCGGTGATTACCTTCCTCATGGCGGGGCCCTTTACGGCTGCGCAGAACCGCGCGTCGATCATTCTGTATTTTCTGTTCGTCCAGATAATCGCGATGGGAATGTACTGGGCCGGCGGATTGCTGGTCGCGCAGATCATCGGCGGGTGCCTGCTGATTATGCCGACCTTGATGACCGGCATGTGGATCGGCCAGCGGATGTTCGTAAAGGTATCGGAGCAGGTGTTCAGACGGATTGCCCTGGTTTTTCTGATGGCGATCGGCATAGCGACGCTCTTCCTGTAGGCTGGTTTGATGATTTTTCAGGACCTCTCCGTTTGGGAAATTGCAGCGATTGTCGGGGCCTTCGTCGCCTCGGGGCTAGTGCGGGGGTTCAATGGCGGCGCCGGGGCGAATTTCATCACGGCACCGGTCGTCGCCCTGTTTCTTGGCGCTCGCGAAGGTGTCCCGGTCATTATCCTGCTGAACCTCATCAGCAACATTCAGGTTCTGCCGGGCGCGTTGCCGCATGCGGACTGGCGCCGCATGCTGCCGGTCGGACTGGCGGCGATGATCATGACCCCGCTGGGCGCCTGGGTGCTGATCGCGGTCGACGAGGACCTCATGCGCCGAATCGTGGCGGGGACCTCGATCCTGTTGTCGCTCCTCTTGCTGTCCGGTTGGCGGTATCGCGGCCCGCGGGGACTGCCGATACGGATTGGCGTCGGCGGCATGGGCGGCCTGATTACCGGGTCGGTGTCGATGGGTGGCCCACCCGTGTTTCTGTATCTGCTGTCCGGCCCGGGGACCGCCGCCCAGCAACGGGCGGATTTTCTGGTGTTCGGGCTGCTTGTGCAGCTCGGTGCGATCCTGTCCTACGCGGCATCCGGGTTGATGTCGCTCCAGATGCTGTTGATCAGTGCGGTATTGTTCGTGCCGTTTACGCTTGCCTGCTGGGCAGGGATGCGTCTGTTCGCCCGTGCCACGGACGCGCAGTTCCGCAATCTGACATTGGGCGGCATCGCCGTGTTGTCTCTGGTTATCGCCGTACTGTAGAGGCCGGTTTCGGACACCTTGCCTGATCGCAGGACAACGGTCAGAATTCGGCATGAAAATCCGGGCGGGCACGCCTGGAAAAAGCGCTAATCGGAGATCTGACATGGCGATCAAGGAACTCAACCACATCAATATCCGTACCGACCAGATGGAAGAAACGAAAGACTTCTTCGTCGATGTGGTCGGTCTTGAAATCGGCTTTCGGCCGCCTTTCGACTCTCATGGATACTGGCTGTATTGCGGTGACGTGCCGATCGTTCATCTGTCGCTGAGCGACCCGGACGGCGACCCCCGAACAATTGCGTCGGGTCGTGGCGAAGGGCTCGATCATATCGGTTTGTCGGCGAAGGACCTGGCGGCGACCGAGAAGACGCTGTCCGATAATGGCGTGACCTACAAGAAATGTCTCGCAGGCGGCGGCCGACTGGTGCAGGTCTTCTTTCTCGACCCGAACGGGGTTCAGGTCGAGCTTGCCTTTGACTCCGCCGCAGAAGGGGTCACCAATGATAATTTCGTGCCTGTCGATGCGGCTGGGTTGGGTGTATAATAAAATTTAATCCCTTGAAAACAAAATATAATGACCCATATTAGAATTATTCTAATAAATATAAGAGGTCAGACATGTCACAGAAATTGCACCCGACCAAGATCGATATTCCTGAAAACAGCCGGGCAGCGCTGGTCGGCATACTGAATGCGCGGCTCGCTGATGCGGTCGATCTGTCGACCCAGATGAAGCAGGCACACTGGAATGTAAAAGGGCCCAGCTTTATCGCCCTGCATGAAATGTTCGACACGATCCACGCCGAGATTCTCGTGCATGTCGATGACATCGCCGAACGCGTGGTGGCGCTGGGCGGTACGGCGCTGGGCACGGCTGCGGTCGCTGTAGAGAACTCCGCGCTTCCGGCCTATCCGCTGGAGGCGAAAACCGGCAGCGATCATGTCGATGCGGTCAGCACGGCGCTGGCGGTGTTTGCGAAAGGACTGCGCGAAGCGATCGAGGCATCGGCCGAGATCGGGGATGCGGATACCGAAGACCTGTTTACCGGCATTTCCCGGGCGATAGACAAGAATTTGTGGTTCGTCGAGGCGCATGCGCAGGCTCCGTCCTGACGCGCGTTGCCGGAAGCATGACAAAAAACGGCGGGGTTTTCCCGCCGTTTTTTATGCGCCGGAATGGTGAAAACACCGATCATAAGGATCAGTGGAAATCCCGGGACGGGTAAAGCCGTCTTGGGCCCCGCCGGGATTCCGGTATCGGACTTTTGACCTCGTCGGCCCGGGCAAGGTTGCTTTCATAGGCCGCATTTGCGCCTTTGCGGCGGTCGTCGGACTTGAAATCCGGGCCGGCCAGGGCACGCAGGCGGTGGGTCATGTCTTCAAGGTGATCGGCGATGACATGGGTGACGATGCCTTCGCGCTGCAATTTGCCGGTCACTTTGATCAGTCGGGCGGCCATGACGACGCTGCGGAAACGTTCGAACGTTCTGGGCCAGACGACGAGATTGGCAACCCCGGTTTCGTCTTCCAGCGTGATGAAGATCACGCCGCTGGCGGTTCCCGGGCGCTGACGCACCAGGGCCAGTCCGGCGACGGTCACACGCTTGCCGTCCCTGATGTGCAGCAGGCTGTCTGCGGAGACGGCGCCTACCGCTTCCAGCTCGGCGCGCAACAGCTCCAGAGGGTGCGTTTTCAGGGAGAGCCGCAGGGCGGCGTAATCGTGGGTTACTTCTTCGCCGATTGCCATGGAAGGCAGGGAGACTTCCGGATCGTCGCGGTACTCACCGGCCTCGAACAGGGGCAGGGGTTCCGGCGGCAGGGCGCGCACGGCCCATAGCGCATCGCGCCGCCGCAGCTTCATCGAGGCATAGGCATCTGCCCGCGCCAGGCGTTCCAGCACGGGGGCTGGCAGGCGTGCCAGACGGTTAATCTCCGACGGATCCGTGAAATGCCTGCCCAGGGTGTCGCGGATATCGATCAGGGATCGGGCGTTCTCTGCGCTGAATCCCTTGATTTGCCTGAACCCGAGCCGGAGCGCGTGACGGGCCGCCTTTCCCGGTTCGGACGATGCGGGCTCCAGCGTATTATCCCAATCGCTGTGGTTCACGTCGACAGGCCGTACCTCGACGCCGTGCTGACGGGCATCGCGGACAAGCTGTGCGGGGGCGTAGAACCCCATCGGCTGGCTGTTGAGGATCGCGGCGGCAAAGACGTCCGGATAATGGTATTTCAGCCAGGCGGACACGTAGACCAGCAGGGCGAAGCTTGCCGCATGGCTTTCCGGAAAACCGTAATCGCCGAAGCCCTCGATCTGGCGGAAGCAGCGTTCTGCAAAATCGCGCTCGTAGCCTCTGGCGACCATGCCCTCGATCAGTTTTTGCTCGAACGTATGGATCGTACCGGTATGCCGGAACGTTGCCATTGCGCGGCGCAATTGATCGGCCTCCGACGGCGTGAAGCCTGCTGCAACGATGGCGATCTTCATCGCCTGTTCCTGGAACAGAGGGACGCCATGGGTTTTGGCGAGCACGTCGCGGAGTTCGTCCGACGGGAAATCGACCGGTTCCTCGCCGTTCCGCCGCCGCAGATAGGGGTGCACCATGTCACCCTGGATCGGGCCCGGGCGCACAATGGCGACCTCAATGACGAGGTCGTAGAATTCACGCGGTTTCAGGCGCGGGAGCATGGTCATCTGCGCACGGCTTTCGACCTGGAAGACGCCGACGGAATCGGCCTCGCACAGCATGTCGTATACGGCAGGGTCTCCCGTCGGGACGGTGGCAAGATCGACCTTGCGTCCGTAATGCCGATCCAGCATGTCGAAGCCCTTGCGGATACAGGTCAGCATTCCCAGCGCGAGCACGTCGATTTTGAGGATGCCGAGCGCATCCAGGTCGTCCTTGTCCCATTCGATGGTGGTGCGGTCTTCCATCGCGGCATTGGCGATGGGGACGAGTTCGGACAATGGCCCGCGGGTGATGACAAAGCCGCCGACATGTTGCGACAGGTGGCGGGGAAAACCGGTCAGCTCGGCGGCGAGGCGGATGGCAAGCGACAGCCGCGGGTCGTCGGGGTCGAGCCCGGCTTCGCGGATATGTTTTCGTTCGAGCCCGTCCGACCGCCAGCCCCATACGGTGGCGACCAGCGTGGCGATGGTGTCTTCCGTCAGGCCAAGGGCCTTGCCGACTTCGCGAACGGCCATGCGGGTGCGGTAATGAATGACCGTTGCCGCCAGCCCGGCCCGCTCCCGCCCGTACTTCGCGTAGATGTACTGGATGACCTCTTCGCGGCGCTCATGCTCGAAATCGACGTCGATATCCGGCGGCTCGTTGCGTTCGGCGGATACGAAGCGTTCAAACAACAGGTCGATCTCGGCCGGGTTTATGGCCGTGATGCCGAGGCAGTAACAGACCGCCGAATTCGCGGCCGAGCCGCGTCCCTGGCACAGGATCCCCTTCGACCGCGCAAACCGGACGATGTCGTGGACGGTCAGGAAATAGGGGGCATAGTTCAGCGCGCCGATGAGTTTCAGCTCGTAGTCGATCTGGGCGGCGACTTTCTCCGGTACGCCGCCGGGATAGCGGGTTTCGGCGCCTTCCCGGGACAGGCGCGCCAGTTCCGCCTGCGGCGTGGTCCCGGGCGGGGCTTCGTCATCCGGATAGTCGTAGCGCAGTTCGTCGAGCGAAAAGGTACAGCGTTCGGCAATTGCCATCGTCTGCATGACGGCTTCCGGGTGACGCCGGAACAGCCGCGCCATCTCCGCCGGCGGTTTGAAATGGCGCTCGGCATTGGCCATGAGACGGAACCCGGCCTGGTCGACGCTGCAGCGTTCGCGGATACAGGTCAGCACGTCCATCAGGGCCTTGCGGTCCGGCACATGCATCCGCACGTCGTTGGTGGCGACCAGCGGGATGTTCACCTCGACCGCAAGCTGGGCAAGCGACCAGAGCCGCGCCGTATCGTCGCCGTGATAGCGGCAGCGGGCGGCGATCCAGACATCGCGCCCGAGGACTTCGCGCAGGCGATGCAGGTGGGTGATGTAGGCGGGGTCGGGGTCCCGTTCCATTTCCCGGGGCGGGAGGGAGATAAAAACCTGGCCGCCGGAATGGGCATACACGTCTTCGAGGTAAATTTCGCAATCGCCCTTGGCCGCCCGCCGGCGCCCCAGGGTGATCAGCCTGGACAGCCGCCCATAGGCCGCCCGGTCGGTCGGGAAGCACAGCAGCGACGGCGCATCCCGCAGGTCGAGCCGGGCGCCGACGACAAGCTTTATCCCCGCCTGCTTCGCCGCCTGGTGGGCGCGGACCACGCCTGCCAGAGTGTTGCGATCCGCCACCGCCACTGCTGCCAGGCCAAGCGCCGCCGCCGTTTTCGCCATCTCCGCCGGGTGCGAGGCACTTCGCAGAAAGGAGAAATTAGTGGTGACTTCAAGTTCTGCATAAAGAGACATGTATTTGTTGAGCGGAGGATCCGGGTGGGGTGGAAAAACACCGTGTCGGCTTCGGGGTTTTTCCGGGTTTAAAATTCAGCGGCAAGGAAGGACGGCCGAAGCCAGTTCAGGGAGTATCCGGTTTTCGGGCGGGGAACCGGGTTCGACCGCTGGCGGCGGTCGTCCTGCCGGCGTGCGGGGGCGGCCGTGAGCAGGGCCTGTGTTTCTTCCAGCGCGGCTGTGTCATGCAGACCGCATTCGTCATGCGCCTGCTGCCAGATCATGTTCCCGGGGGTCTGCTGCATTTTGTTGATCTCGCGGGCTGAAAACGATTTGTAGGTGCGCAGGATGGTGGCGATGCCGTGCGGGGCGCCTTCCTCGATCTCGATGATCCCGTGAATGCGGTCGGGCATCAGGGTAAAGGCATCGAGCCTGATATTGGGGAATATCCGCGACAGGTTGTGCCAATGCGCTTCTGCCGTCCGCCCCAGGGCGTTCGGCCGCATGCCCCGTCTGGTAATCCTGCCCAGGCGGGTCTCCTGCCGATGCGTGTATATGGTGAAAAAATAAAGACCTGCTTCGGATTCGGGATTGGTCGTTTTCATGTCTGTTCTCCTGTTGATGTCTTCGTTCATCCGAATACGCCATGGACGTACCAGTGGGGTTGCGCGCCGGGTCTGTAGACGCCTTCGCGATACACCCAGAAACGGCGGCCGCGGCGGTCTTCGACGCGGTAATAGTCCCGGATGTTGTCCTGGATGGAGGCATTGGCCGCGGCCTGTGTAATGTCGCTTCCCCCGCTTCCGGGAGTATCCGCCCCTTCGTCCCGTTCGCTGTCGGTCTGGCAGAGCCCGTCATGCCACCATTCGGGGGCGATACGTTCCGGCCCGTCGGCGTGTTCGATCCGGAACACCTGCTTGCGCCAGCGGAACATGACGGGTGGGTCGTCCGGCACCGGTGCGACGGCCTCAACCTCTTCGGGCCGGGGGAGGAGCCGAAGAGGGCGGGGCCGGGGGAGCGGCCGCTTCAGGGAAGTCGCGGCACGCCAGGGCGCAGCCGGTACCGGACGGGTTCGTGCGGTGGCGGGGGTGGTCATGATGGCGCGTTCGGGGATGTGGCTTTCCTGCAGGGTCATCTGCACGACGTTTTCGCCGCCGAGACGGTTGCTGAGCCTGTCGGCCAGTTCGGCGACGCCGGCATCGTCCTGTTCGCCGCGTCTGTCGAGGGCTGCCTGCCGGGGCGAGAGTTTCTCGCTGGTGCTGGCGGTCAGGGTGATGGCGTCGATCCCGAAAGCCGCCTCGATACGGTCGAGCTTGGCGGTGAACAGGCGGGCAAGGTGCCCGGCATTCCGGCTGGCGCGGCTGGTGCCGGCCTCAAGCCGGGCTATCGTGCCGTCGGGATGATAGAAAGCGAGAGTCAGGCGGCGCGCGCCGATCCCGTCGGCCTCCAGCGTGGCGGCAAGGTCGCGGGCAAGTTCCCGCACAGCGCCGGCGATATCTTCGGTGCGGCCGATGGGTTCCGCGAAGGTCCGCCGGGCATACCACGGGCTGGACACGGCCAGCGGCGAGACCGGCTCCGGCCGGTCGCCCAGGGCCTGGTCGAGACGGTCGGCAACCTCGCTGCTGAAACGGTCGACAAGGGCGGTGCGCGGGACCGGCATGAGGTCGCCGATGCGCCGCAGCCCTACGGCCTGAAGTCCGGCGACTGTTGCCGGGGCGAGGCGGAGGCCGGCAACCGGCATGCCGGCGATCGCGTCGCGTGCCCGGCCCCTGGAAATGCTTGTCCACCGTTTGCGCTTGTAGGCAGTGTAGCGGACAGCGGCCCAGGCGGCGCCGGGCGTGTCGGCAATCGCGGCATAGGCGGTAAAGCCGATGGCATCCAGGCGGTTGATAATGTCGCGCATCAGGGCGTCTTCGCCGCCGAACAGATGGGCGCAGCCGGTGACGTCGAGCCATACCGAGCCTGCGCCGCCGAAAGCATGGCCGCTGCCGTCTTCGTCCGGCGCCGTCCATGGGGTGAACCGGCCGCACCAGTCGCTGAGCCGGGTCAGCGCCCGGTTTTCCGCTTCGACATCGGCTTCGCTGGTCTGCAGGTCGGGCAGGATCGCCCGGGCATCGGAAAGGGTCATGCCTGTGCGGATGCCGGCCTGCTCGGCGACTGTGTTGACGGCATGGAGGACCAGTTTTCCGCCGGCGTCATCGACCAGCGCCAGCGGGCTATCCAGCCAGTCTTGCCGCAGACGGCACAGGCGGTCGGTCGCAAATTTCGGCAGCCAGAGAGAAATTACCCGTTTCATCGTTCCACTCCATCATCCAGTTCGCAGCAACGCCGCCACGGCAGCGGAAAAGTTCCGCGCGCCACCGCGCGGCGTTCAGGCCCGGAGGGCCGTCAGATTCGAGGCCCGGAGGGCCGTATAGCTTCCTGTCGTTGTCGTTCGCCCGTTCCGTGATCCGGCCGGCGCGCGTATCTCCGGTTTCGTGTTCCACCGCGTCCAGCCGCCAGCGCGTGACCGCAGCGCTGGGGGCGGGCTTGTCCGTTTTCGGGCGCAGCATCAGGGCGGTGACGCCGGTTTCCTCGGCGGCAAGCTGCAGCCGCCGGCTGGCAGTGAGGGACATGTCCGTTATTTCCCCGACAACGGCGGCGATCCGGCCGCAGCGCAGGCCCTCTTCCATCGCCCAGAGCGCATCGGCATCGCGGCGGGGGCGGACCAGAATCATGCGTGCCGGATCGATACCGAACTGCAGCAGGGCAGGGCCGTACAGGGCGCCGGCATCCAGCGTCCAGGGGCGTTCGCACCAGAGGATCGTGTGGTCTCCGGCATCGCCCGCCAGACGGCCTGCGAGCAGGGCGCAGAATGCCGTGGCGATACCGGCATCGTCCGCGAAAATTTCGTGCAGCGCGCCCCGCAGCAATCCGCCGCCGGGCAGGTGATTGTCTATCGCATCCACGCCGAAGGGCAGGACCTGTTGCCTGGTCCCGGTCAGCGTCCCGCCAAATCCTTCAAGCTGCCGGATCTGTGCCTTCAGCTGTTCCAGAGGTGTCGGGGTGCCGACCGGGTGACTGGTTGGATGTCCGATGCAGGGACTGTTCTGAAGACCGGCAGGAGGATTGGCCGGAGGATCGGCCGGAATCCGACCGTTTCCTCCCCGTTTTTGCGGGGGAAGGGAGCGGTTCCTGGCGCTTCCGAAGGGCCTCGGCATCGTCTGTTCCAATGTTGTGCGAGAACAAATGTTCTTGTTTTGTTCTAATCAGGAAAAGGAACATCGTCAAGCAGGATTTTCGTCCTATCTGATGGGCACGCTAACCGTTGTCATTCCCTGTCAGATTCCGATAAAAAGCCTTTTCAGAAACACGGAGAACGCCTTTGTCATCCAGCGATTCAGGGTCTGCCCCAGGCCCCGGCCTTGAACCGGATTCAGGTGTCCGGGCCCGCGTTCGCCGGCTGGTTGATCACCGGACGTTTCAGAAGTCGATCATGGCCCTGATCGTCGTCAATGCGTTCACGCTGGGGGCGGAAACATCGCCGACCGTCATGGGGCTGATCGGCCCGCAATTGCTGGTGTTCGACCAGATCGTGATCATGGTTTTCTGCGTGGAACTGGTATTGCGTATTTATGCGCATGGACTGGCGTTCTTTCGCGGCGCCTGGAACATTTTCGATTTTGTCGTGGTCGCCATCACGCTCGCACCGTCGAATGACTCGCTTGCCGTCCTCCGGTCGCTTCGCGTGCTGCGTGTTCTCCGTCTGGTATCCGCCGTGCCGCGGCTCCGCCGGATCGTTGCGGCCCTGCTCCATGCCGTGCCGGGGGTCGGCGCGATCGGCGCCCTGTTGCTGCTGGTGTTCTATGTCTACGCGGTGATCTGCACCAAGCTGTTCGGCGCGGCTTTCCCCGACTGGTTCGGCAGCATCGGCGATTCCATGTACACGCTGTTCCAGATCATGACGCTGGAAAGCTGGTCGATGGGGATCGTGCGCCCGGTGATGGAGGTCTATTCCTGGGCCTGGCTGGTTTTTGTCGCGTTTATCGTGATGTCCAGCTTTACGGTTCTCAACCTGTTTATCGCCATCATCATCGATTCCATGCAGACCCTGCACGAAACCGAGCAGCATGAGACCGTCGAAGAGGTCAGCGGCGTCGTGCATGACGAACACCGCCAGCGGGCAATGGAATTCGAGGAGCTCCGTCGTGAAATGCAGGAAATCAAGGAACTGCTGAAGCACCGCCAGCCATAGTCTCCGGCAGATCGTATCACCGTTTCAGAACATCGGTTCCAGACCTTCGTAGAGCAGGCGGGTGCCCAGAACGAACAGGATTCCATAGCTCGCCCGCATGAACCATTTCTGCGGGATCAGGTGATTGAATTTTATCCCGATGAACATGCCGATCGGCGCCAGCGGCATCAGGATCAGCGAGACCGACAGGTTCGGCATCGAGAACAGACCGAGCCACCAATAGGGCAGGATCTTGGCGTAATTCACAATGCAGAACAGGATAACGATCGTGCCGACGTGAATTCGCTTGTCCAGCCGCTGGGGCAGCAGATACATCGCCACGGGGGGCAGGCCGGCATGAATGACGAAGCTGGTGAACCCGCCGATTGTGCCCAGGATATATCCGACCGGTTTCGATACAATTCTCGCGGCGGCCTTTTCGCCACCGGCCCTGAAGAAGTCGATGAAAAACGCAATGGCGATAACGCCGACCATCAGGCGGATCAGCTGGTCGTCCATCCATTTGAAGGTAAGTGTGCCGATGACTGTACCGATCATGCAGCCGATGACCAGAACCTTCATGCTCGGCCGGTCCCAGTCCCTGCGGTAGGCCCAGACGCCCATCAGATCCATGACGCAGAGAATAGGCAGCATGATGGCAACGGCCTGAACCGGTGAAGACACCTGCGACAGCGCCAAGACGCCGACAAAACCGATGCCGCCGCCGAACCCGCCCTTGGACAGCCCTGCAAGCAGAACTGCGCCGACGGCAAAGGAAGCAAAAAGAGGATCGCCCAGAAGCTGGTCCATAATGACGTCTGACAGTTTCCGTAGAATGGGGGCCGGTCGGGGAAGTCCGTCCTGAAGAAGAGTGAAACGGCTTACGCCGCGTTTTGCGCCGTGTCGATGGAAAATTCACTGCCGACATCGATGCCGAGCGCCGATTTGGCTTCGCCCTGATTGACCGCGAACTCGACCAGGCCGGACGAGTTTTCGTACCAGAAAGCGCTGCCTTCGGGCAGGTCGGAGAACGTCCGGGCACGGGCGAGGCGGTGACCGTTTATGATCATCTCGGACCCGGTCGGCACATTCTTGGCGCGGAGACCGGTCATGGCGTTGCCGAAATTGTCGAGATAGATGACCTCCTTGAGGTCGTTCGGCCAGTGCGGGCGGCGGGCTTCCTCTTCGGGCCGTGTCTCTGATGGAACTTTTTCGCCCTTGGCGAGCCTGGCGGCGACCGGCGCGAACAGGTCGCGTCCGTGGAAGCTGGCCGACATGTCCTTCGGTTGCCAGGTAATGCGTTGGAAAGACCGTTCGTTCGCCCGGCGCATGACGATTTCGAACAGGCCGTTATCGGGCCCGACAAACTGTCTGCCGTCGGCGGTGACGATTGCCGGGGCGCGGCTGCCGCCGACACCGGGATCGACGACGCACAGGAAGACGACGTCGGCCGGGAAGACATCGATCAGAGATGCAAGCAGGTAGGAAGACGCACGGGCCTGGAACATCGGCGCATCGTGCAGCAGATCGATTACCGGAATGCCGGGGGCGTCCCGTTCCAGAACGGCTTTGACCTGGCCGACATAGGGGCCGACCTCGCCAAAATCGGTGAAGAGCACAATCATGGGAGACAGTATGCCGTGCCGAGGCGCCACGCAGCAAGCAAAGTAAACCCGGGGGAAACCGACTGTGGATGGCTCAGGTGCCGACAGCGGCGATCTGATCCTGCCCGTCATCGCAGATGACGCGGTTGCGTCCGAGTTTTTTGGCCGTGTAAAGCGCCTGGTCCGCCCGTTCAATGAATGTGCCGACCTCTTCTCCGGCATGATAAGAGGTAACCCCGAGCGAGATTGTGACAGCCCCGAAATTACTATCCGACCCTTTCCTGACGAGTTGTTTGGAAGCGATGGATTTCCGGATGTTTTCGGCCACGGAGGTCGCGCCTCCGCTCGTCGTATCAGGCAGGATGATCGCGAATTCCTCGCCGCCGTAACGTGCGGCCGTGTCTTTTCCCTTCAGGGAACTGTGAAGCGTTCGTCCGACAAGCCTCAGCACCTGGTCGCCAAGCTGGTGCCCGTGGGTGTCGTTAAAATTCTTGAAGTTGTCGATATCTGCAAAAATCAACGACAGGGCTTCGCTGTTCGCCTGTGATTCCTCGATGGCGGCATATATTGTCTGATCGAAGCATTTGCGGTTGGCGACGCCGGTCAGACTGTCGGTCAGTGCATCCCTCCGGGATTCGTCCAACGCTTTACGGAGTTCGGTAATTTCTTCTGTCGATTTGCTGACCCGTTGGTGAAGTTCCCGGGTCCGGGTGTCCATTGATTCTGTCTCGGCAATCATGTCGCCCACAAGACCGCGAATCTGATCGAGGCTCTCGGCCGTTTTCAGATCGCCCGAAAAGGTCTTGAGGGCGGCGCCATATTCTTCCGTTTCCGACCCCGATGCGGTCAGCGCGTTGACGATCCGCTCCGTGACGGTGTCGATACGATCGGACCATTCCCGGTCGCGCGCAGTATTGGCGCCCGCGATAATGTAGCGGTCATAAATATCCGTGTAGACCGATGTATCCTGAACGCCGTCCGATACATCCAGCGCATCGATGGTTTTTCTGAGGTCGTGATTTTTGCCCGCGAAATACTCGTACCAGATCGCAAAATTGATAGGATTCGCGGCAATACCGAGCTCTTTCAGCCGTTTGAAAGCGGCGAGAGCGAATTTCGAAGCTTTTTCAGGTGTTTCGGGATACTGCATTCAACTACGCGCCTACCCTTGAACAGCACGTGGCGCCTACCCTCAAGCGCTACGAGAATGTGTCGGATTGTATCGGAATGCCCATTCTGCGGGGAGAGTTCTTAAGACTCGGTGAATCACGCGTATTACAAAGGGCGGTATCAGTCGAACGGCTGAATGCGGACGATCGCGGCTTTATTGATCAGATGAACGGTCTCGCTGTTGTCGATAAACGGCATGAACGGCAGGCTGTCGTTGAGGAGGTCCTGAATCCTGGCAGTCGCATCGACAAAGACATAACCGCTGAGAACCGTGCCATCGGTCAGCGTAAGCTCGGCATATTCGCGAACTTTCGGTATTTTTTGATGTGCATTCAGGGGCGTACGCATAGCCGGGATTGTAGTGTTTGCAGGGTTAACGAGGGATAAAGACGTCTGCCGTGTCATTGAGAAAAACTTTCGATGGATTCGCTTGCTGTTCATGCGGTCGGGAGATATCGTTGCGGCGCAGCAATAAATATTGCGCCGCAATATTCCGGCACAACGCGTATAACAATGGGAAGATTCTATGGACCAGGAAGTCCGCCCCTCTGCAGTCATTGCGACCATGGAAGAACTGCACGGCTACTATATCGAAGACCTGAAACCCGGCATGACGGACGTATACGTTCGCACCGTCACGGAAACTGACATCGTTCAGTATTCGCAGATTTCCGGTGATGACAATCCTTTGCACGTTAACGAGGAATTCGCGAAACAGACCGTTTTCAAGGGCCGCATCGCCCATGGCATGCTGACCTGCGGATATATTTCTGCCGTTCTTGGCACAAAGTTGCCGGGCCCGGGCTGCGCCTATCTGAACCAGAACCTGAACTTCCGCGCCCCTGTCCGGATCGGCGATACGGTACAGACCCGCGTGACGATCAAGGAGATCGACACCGACACGAATATCGTCGTGACCGAAGTGGTTTGCTCGATTGGCGAGAAAGTCGTCATCGACGGCTCGGCAAAGCTCTGGGTCCCCAACCGTCGCAAGAAGGACTAGTCATTCCATTTCCCGCCGTTCCCGGTGGGTTATTGGTTTGACTTGACCCCCCGCGCTAGTTACCAAGACCGCCGCAATGCGCATATTCAGACACGTTGCGGGGCTGCCGGATTTTGTCCGGGATACCTCTGTCGCCATCGGTAACTTCGATGGCGTCCATCTCGGTCACCGGGCGGTGATTCACGAGGCCGCAATGCATGCCGAAAAGCTCGGCACGACACTGTCGGTTATCACGTTCGATCCGCATCCGCGGCGGTTTTTCCGCCCCGAAGAGCCGCCGTTCCAGTTGACGCCCCTGCGCAGCAAGGTTCGCCGGTTCAAGGATATCGGCGTGGATCAGCTTCTGGTCGTTCATTTCGACGCGGAAACCTCGCAGCTCACCCATCAGCAGTTCGTCGATACGTTCATAACCGGCGGGTTCCATGCAAAACACGTGACGGTCGGCTACGACTTCGTTTTCGGCGCCGGACGCGGCGGGACCGGCGATTATCTGCGCGAGCGTGCTGCGGCGGATGGCTTCGGCATATCCATCATCGAGCCGGTCAAGGACCAGAGCGAGACGGTTTATTCATCCACGAATATCCGCAACTGCCTGCGTGAAGGTGACCCTGCCGGAGCCGCCAACCTTTTGGGCCGGCTGTGGGAAGTCGAGGGACGCGTAATCAAGGGCGACCAGCGCGGCCGGCAGATCGGGTTCCCGACCGCGAATATCGCGCTGGACGATTATCTCGAACCGGCTCTTGGTGTATATGCGGTCTGGGTCGGCGTTGAAGAGGGCGGCGTTACCAGTTGGCACGCGGGGTGCGCGAATATCGGCCGGCGGCCGACCTTCGACAAGAACGAGGTCAATTGCGAGACCTATATTTTCGACTTCACGGATGACATATATGACAAGCTGCTTCGGGTGGCCCTGGTCGAATATATCCGCCCGGAAAAGAAGTTCGACGGCATTGCCCAGTTGCGCGAACAGATCGCGCTGGATTCCCACGATGCCCGGGCGCTGCTGGACAGCATCGGCCCGGACGATTTAAGACGGGCGCCCGAATAACGCGTCCTTCAGGATAGTTAAGAATTATGGCGATCGACTATAAATCCACCGTCTTCCTGCCGAAGACCGAGTTCGAGATGCGCGGCAAGCTGCCGGAGCGCGAACCGGCTATTCTTGCGCGCTGGGAACAGATGAATCTCTACAAGCGTCTGCGCGAACAATCGGCAGGGCGCGAAAAATTTATCCTGCATGACGGCCCGCCCTATGCGAACGGCAATCTGCATATCGGCCATGCCCTGAACAAAATTCTAAAAGACGTGATCAACCGGTCGCAGCAGATGCTCGGCAAGGACGCCAATTACGTACCCGGATGGGATTGCCACGGCCTGCCGATCGAATGGAAGGTCGAGGAAAAATACCGCGCGGACGGCCGCGACAAGGACGAGGTGCCGATCGTCGAATTCCGCCGCGAATGCCGCGAATTCGCGCAACACTGGATCGGCGTGCAACGCGAGGAATTCCAGCGGCTTGGCGTGGTTGGCGATTGGGAAAACCCGTATACGACGATGAATTTCGCCGCCGAGGCGCAGATCGCCCGCGAATTGATGAAATTCGTCGATAACGGCCTGTTGTATCAGGGATCCAAGCCCGTGATGTGGTCCGTGGTCGAAAAGACCGCGCTGGCGGAGGCCGAAGTCGAATATCACGATCACGAATCCGATACGATCTGGGCGAAGTTTCCGCTGCGGTCTGCGAGCGCGGACACAATGGAGGCGCTCGCCGGTGCGTCTGTCGTCATCTGGACGACGACGCCCTGGACGATCCCGGGCAACCGGGCGATATCTTATTCGTCGAAAATTTCCTACGGACTTTATGAAGTCACCGATGCCCCGGAAGAGAACTGGGCTAGGACCGGCGACCGGTTGATCCTTGCAGACGCGCTGGTTGACGACGTTATGGGGTCGGCGCGGGCGACAACATGGAACCGGGTGGCGGATGTCACCGCGGAGATGCTGAGCGACGCGGTCTGTGCCCATCCGCTTGCCGCGATGGGTTATGACTTCGATGTCCCGTTGCTCGACGGTTCCCATGTCATGGACGATGCCGGCACGGGCTTCGTGCACACGGCGCCGGGTCATGGCCGGGACGATTACGACATCTGGATCGCCAGCGGGCAGAGCCTGACCGCGCGCGGTATCGATACGCGTATCCCCTATACGGTCGATGCAGACGGAATCTATACGGACGAAGCGCCCGGTTTTGGCGGCAAATGCGTCATCACCGAAAAGGGCAAGAAGGGCGATGCCAACCAGGCGGTTATCGATGCGCTTGTCGCGGCCAATGCGCTGATCGCCCGTGGCCGGGTGAAACATCAGTATCCGCATTCGTGGCGTTCGAAAAAGCCGCTGATTTTCCGCAATACGCCGCAGTGGTTTATCGCGATGGACAAGCCGTTCACCGGGAAAGGCGAAACGCTGCGCAAGGTCGCGTTGGATGCGATAGACGCGACCGGATTCTACCCGGAGACCGGGCGCACCCGCCTGCATGGCATGATCGAAGGACGGCCCGACTGGGTCGTGTCCCGTCAGCGTGCCTGGGGCGTCCCCATTACGGTGTTCGTCAACAAGAAAACCGGCGAACTGCTGCGCGATGCTGCCGTTCAGGAACGTATCGCCACCGCTATCGGCGAAGAGGGCGCGGACGCATGGTTTGCGTCAGACCCGTCGCGTTTCCTCGGCAACGATTACAATTCGGATGATTACGATCAGGTGTTCGATATCCTCGATGTCTGGTTCGATTCGGGCTCCACCCACAGTTTCGTGCTTGAAGACCGCGATGACCTGCAATGGCCGGCGACGCTGTATCTTGAAGGGTCCGACCAGCATCGCGGCTGGTTCCATTCCAGCCTGCTTGAATCCTGCGGCACCCGGGGCCGGGCGCCTTACGATGCCGTCCTGACCCATGGATTCGTCCTGGCAGACGACAAGCAGAAGATGTCGAAATCCACCGGCAATGTCGTCGCGCCACAGGAAATCATCAAACAGTACGGCGCCGATATTCTGCGTATCTGGGTGGTTGCATCCGATTATTCTGAGGACCTCAAGATCGGTCCGGAGATCATCAAGTACCAGACCGATGCCTATCGCCGTCTGCGCAACACGCTGCGCTTTGTTCTCGGAAATCTCGACGGGTTCGAGGAAAGCGAGCGTCTTCCGGTGGCCGAGATGCCGGAACTGGAACGCTGGGTTCTCCATCGGCTGTCGGAGATCGACGAGTTGGTGCGGAGCCGGGCGGCGACGTTCGATTTTCACGACATGTTTACCGCCCTCCATAATTTCTGCGCTGTCGACCTGTCATCGTTCTATTTCGATATCCGTAAGGACGCCCTGTATTGCGACCGTCCCGATTCAATTCATCGCCGCGCCGCGCGGACGGTTCTTGACGAACTTTTCAACTGCCTGACCGCGTGGCTTGCCCCGGTGATTTGTTTCACCGCCGAGGAGGCCTGGCTGTCGCGTAATCCGGGCGACGGTAACAGTGTCCACCTTCAGACCTATCCGGATTTGCCCGCGAACTGGCGCGATGATGCGCTGGCCGAAAAATGGTCGATTGTCCGGCGCGTGCGGCGGGTCGTCACCGGCGCTCTGGAGATAGAGCGGGCTGAGAAACGTATCGGGTCGAGCCTGCAGGCGGCGCCGAGGGTCTATCTCGACAACGCAATCGCGACCGTGCTGGACGACGTCGATCTCGCAGAGATTGCGATTACGTCACGTGTCGTGATCGACACCGGGGATGCGCCTGAAGGCGCATTTTCGATTGATGATGTGCCGGGTGTCGCGATCATGCCCGCTCTGGCTGATGGCGGTAAATGCGAACGCTGCTGGCAGGTACTGCCCGAGGTCGGGGGCGACGGCGAAAATGCGGATATCTGCAACCGTTGCGCAGATGCCGTTGAAAACATCTCCGCGGCGGCGGAGTGAGCATGCGCCTTTGATACGGATCGGATTCCCCGTTGCGGCCGCGATTATTGCCCTGGACCAGGCGGTCAAGTACTGGATCGTGCACGACATCATGGCGCCGCCCCGCATTATCGAGGTCTCGTCGTTTTTCAATGTCGTGATGGTCTGGAACCGCGGTGCGAGCTTTGGCCTGTTCAGCAGCCAGTCGCCCTGGACGCCCGTATTTTTGTGCACCGTGGCGGTGGTCATCTCCATCGCTCTGTCCGTCTGGATGTACAAGGCGAAATCGCGCTGGCTGGCGACAGCTCTCGGTATGGTGATCGGCGGCGCGCTGGGCAATGCGATAGACCGCGTCATGTATGGCGCGGTGGCGGATTTTCTCGACTTTCACGCATACGGATATCACTGGCCGGCCTTTAACGTGGCCGATATGGCGATTTCCGTCGGAGTCGTCATGCTGCTGTTTGACGGCTTGATTGAGAAGCGTCGCGACAATAGGTTAGAGGGGTGAGTCCGGTTCACCATGGAACGAAGCAAATGACACGTTTTTCGGGGATTTTCAGGCCTGTTCTGCTTGCGATACTTGCGGTGTTCACCCTGTCCGCCTGCGAAAATGCACGGGAAGCCATCGGCATCGGCAAGCAGTCGCCGGACGAATTTGCTGTCGTTACCCGCGCGCCACTGAGCATGCCTCCGGATTTCGGCTTGCGCCCGCCGCGGCCCGGTGCGGAACGTCCCCAGGAAAAGGCAATCACGGAATCCGCGCGCGATCTTCTTGTCAAAAGCGAGGGAGCGACCGCCTCCGCGCCGCAGGGTCCCGGGACAACAGAAGGCGAGACGGCGCTTTTGGCAAAAGCCGGCGCGATCGATGCAGATCCCTCTATCCGCCAGACCCTGAACCGGGAATCCTCTATTCTCGCGACGGAAGACGACAGTTTCACTGACAGGCTTATTTTCTGGCAGAAAAAGCCGCCGCCCGGAACGGTGGTCGATGCAGCGGCCGAGCAACAGCGGCTGCGGGAAAATGCCGGTCTGGGCGACGCGCCGACCAAGGGCCGGACGCCTCAGATTGTCCGCAAGCCCAAGGGCTGGCTGGAAGGCGTCTTCTAGCCGACGCAAGTGTGGTTACGACGGGTCTTGTATCCGGCGGACGTGTAGCCAACTGTAAATATGATGATCTATGGACGGGCCCTGTGAGACAGCTTGCGCCTCGTAACTACCGCTTAATGCCGGGAGCTTGATTTGCCTTACTCTCTGAGAATGTTTTCCGCCGCCTGCGTTTTTGCGGTGTCGGGCGTGCTGATGTTTGGTGTGTCCGTATCCGCTGCCGTGTTTTCCCCGAAAACGTTCACGCTCGATAACGGGCTTCAGGTGGTCGTGATAGAAAACTCCCGGGCGCCGATCGTGATGCAGATGCTGTGGTACCGCGTCGGGGCGGCGGATGAGGAGCCCGGCGAATCAGGTCTCGCGCACTTTCTCGAACATTTGCTGTTCAAGGGTACGAAAACGGTCGCGCCGGGCGAATTTTCACGGACGATTGCGCGGATCGGCGGACGGGATAATGCGTTCACCAGCTACGATTTCACCGCTTATTTTCAGCGCGTCGCAGCACATGAACTGGAAACCGTCATGCGGCTCGAGGCCGACCGGATGCAGAACCTCGTGCTTACCGATGAGGTTGTCCTGCCCGAGAGGGACGTCGTGCTGGAAGAGCGCCGGTCGAGAACGGACAACAGCCCGGCGGCGCAGTTGCGTGAACAGGTGCGCAGGGCACTCTACCTGAACCATCCATACGGCCGCCCCGTCATCGGCTGGATGAGCGAAATTGAGCAGCTGACCACAGAAAAAGCACTGGCGTTCTATCGCAAGCACTATGCACCGAACAACGCGATGCTGGTAATCGCGGGGGACACCACGGTGGGCGAAGTCCGCGCGCTGGCCGAAAAATACTATGGTCCGATCCCGCGCAAGACCGTGCCGGAGCGAGTCCGCCCGCAGGAGCCCCCGCAACGTGCGGCACGACGGGTGATTCTGACCAACCCGCGGGTGAGCTTGCCGTCCTGGTCGAGGACCTACCTGGCTCCGAGTTACGGCGCCGACGAAAAAGGGACGGGCTATGCGCTGGAGGTCCTGGCGCAGGTTCTCGGCGGCGGGTCTACCAGCCGTCTATACCGCAAACTGGTGGTAGAGCGCGGTATCGCATCGAACGCAGGCGCCTGGTACAGCGGTGACGGGCTGGATTACGGCGAGTTTGGCATCTACGCCAGCCCGAAGGCGGGTGGCGATGTCGTTGCACTTGAAAAGGCAGTGCTTGAAGAACTTGATGCGGCCGTGAAGGAGGGGTTCAAGCCCGCCGATATCGAACGTGCAAAACGGCTGATGTCGGCCCAGGCAATCTATGCGCGGGACGGCATTCGCGCCGGGCCGAACGCTATTGGGCAGGCCTTTACCCAGGGGCAGACCATTGCCGATGTCGAGGAATGGCCGGACCGAATTTCCGCGGTCACGCCGGAACAGGTAATGGCGGCGGCCAAATCGGTGCTGAAAGTTGAGCGATCCGTCACCAGCACCCTACTGCCGGAGGCCGGACAATGACGATAATACGCTGCTTGCCGAAACTGGTTATTGCGGTGCTGGCGGTCGGCGTATTTGCCTCAGTCAATACCCTGCACGCGATGGATGTCCGAAAAGTGGTGTCCGACAAGGGTATCGTCGCATGGTTCGTGCCTGATACATCGGTTCCGCTGGTGGCCGTAAGTTTCGCTTTCCGCAATGCCGGTTCTGTAACGGACCCCGACGGCAAGGAAGGCCTGGCCGAGATGACGTCCGGACTGCTCGATGAAGGTGCTGGTGATCTGAAATCGCAGGCGTTCCAGCGGTCCCTCGAGGAAATTGCGGCACAGATGTCGTTCAGTGCGGGCAGGGATACGTTTACGGGTCAACTGCGCACGCTTGCGGCGGAGCGCGACAGGGCTTTCGATCTTTTGAAGCTGGCGTTGAATGCGCCCCGGTTCGACGATGCTCCTGTCAAACGCATCCAGTCGCAGATGCTCGCCTCGCTGCGTCAGCAGTCAAAGAATCCGCAGAAGATATCGGGCCGGCTCTGGTCCGAGACGGTTTTCCCGGGACATCCCTATTCTAAACCCTCTGACGGCACCGAAAAGACGGTCGCGACGCTCACGGTCGACGATCTGAAATCTTTTGTCCGTGACCGCTTCACCCGTGATCGGCTTGTTATCGGCGTTGTCGGCGACATTTCGGAAGAAGAACTGAAACGCCGTCTGGACAGCGTGTTCGGCGATCTGCCGGCCAAAGGTCCGATATTTGCGATCCCCGAAACCGCGCCCGCCGGCAGCGGAAAGACCCTCATTGTGCGCAAGCAGATACCGCAGAGCATCATGATCCTCGGACATGCCGGGATAAAGCGCGCCGACCCCGATTGGTATGCGGCGTTGCTGGTGACGCGGGTGTTCGGCGGCGGGGGGCTGAGTTCGCGCCTGTATGAGGAAATCCGCGAAAAGCGCGGGCTCGCCTACTCGGTCTATGCTTATCTCAGTCCGATGGAACATTCGGCGCTTCTCGCCGGGGGCGTTGCCACGCAGAATGCGCGCGCGGCGGAATCGCTGTCGGTAATCCGGGCGGAGTGGCGGAAGCTTGCGGAGTCCGGCATCACTGCGAAAGAGCTGGAGACGGCGAAAACCTATATGAACGGATCCTTCCCGCTCCGTCTGGGATCGAGCCGCAGTATCGCAAACATGCTGGTCGGCATTCAGATATCGGATCTGGGCATGGACTATATTAAAAACCGGCCTTCGCTCATCAACGCCGTCACCCTCGAGGCGGTGAACGCAGTGGCAAAACGGCTTTATAAGGCGAAAGACCTGACGGTCGTCATTGTCGGCGACCCGCAGGGCATCGACGAAACACGCTAGAGTCCGCGCGTTTTTATCGGTCTGCTCAGATTTATACACAGAGCGTGACCGGGCGGTTTACTCGCCCTTTTCATGATTCGCCGTCATGACCTAAGGTGCAGGTTAGACAGGGATATCTGCATATGACTTTGCCATACACTCAGGACCTCACCGATTGTTTCGCCGCTGAAATCGGCGATGGTGGACTGGACATCGCCAGCTTCGAGGGCTACCTCGCCGACTCCGAGAAAGCGCTGCAGAAGCTGCGCGCTGCATATACCGGGAATTCGCTGCCGTTGCTCCGTCTGCCCGAGACCCGCGATGATTTCCCTTCTATCCATGAAATCGCCGACCGGTTTCGCGCTTCATTTGACGACGTGGTCGTACTCGGTACCGGCGGCTCTTCCCTGGGCGGACAGACGCTGTGTTCGGTAGCGGGGACCGGATTGGGCAGGCTTCCCGGTGCGCCCCGTCTGCATTTTATGAGCAACGTCGACCCGGATACCTTTGACAAGCTGATCGCCGGTCTCGACTGGAAGAGAACAGGCGTCATCGCCATTTCCAAATCCGGGTCGACGGCGGAAACACTGCTTCAACTGGTTGCTCTGATCGAAGCGCTGATCGGCGAGGTCGCCAAAGAAAAAATCGCAGACCATCTCGTTGCTATTACCGAACCTACTGAAAATCCGCTCGCCAGGATTGTGCGGCAATATGGGTGTGCCGTTCTCGATCACGATCCGGATGTGGGGGGACGCTATTCCGTTCTTTCAGTCACCGGTCTGTTGCCGGCTGCCATCGCCGGGTTCGATATCGGGCGATTGCGTGATGGCGCACGCATGGTGATCGAACAAATGCTCTCCGGCGATCCAGTGCGCGATTTCGCGCCTGCCGCCGGGGCGGCGGTTTCTATCGGCCTCAATCGTTACGTCGGGGCCGATATCAGCGTATTGATGTCCTATTGCGACCGTTTGGCTGACCTGGGTCTGTGGTACTGCCAGCTCTGGGCGGAAAGCCTCGGCAAAGACGGGAATGGCACCACGCCCGTCCGGGCGGTGGGGACGGTCGACCAGCACAGTCAGCTGCAGCTCTATCTGGACGGCCCGGCCGACAAGATGATTTCGTTTATCTTTACGGAGACGGGCGGGCAGGGCGCACGGGTGCCGGACAGTATTTCGGCGCTCGATGGGCTGTCTTATCTAAAAGACCGGACGATGGGCGACCTGTTTGCGGCTGCCGGGCGCGCGACGGCGGAAACCCTGGCAAATAACGGCCGGCCAACGCGGGTGTTCAATGTCCCGCAGGTTGACGAACTCTCGCTGGGGGCGCTGATGATGCATTTCATGCTCGAGACGGTCATCGCCGCCGATCTGATCGGCGTCAACGCGTTCGACCAGCCGGCGGTCGAGGAAGGCAAGATTCTCGCGCGTGAATACCTCCAAAAGGGCGTAAGCCTTTGATCCTTCGCCGCCTGCCCGAGACGCTGGTCAATCGCATCGCCGCTGGCGAGGTGATCGAACGGCCCGCCGCGGCGGTAAAGGAGTTGGTTGAAAACGCGATCGATGCCGGCGCGCGTCATATCGACGTGGTGCTTGAAGACGGCGGCCGGGTCCTGATCTCGGTCACGGATGACGGGTGCGGGATGACGGCGGATGAACTTGAACTTGCCGTTGAGCGTCACGCCACGTCGAAACTGCCCGATGACGATCTGGTGGATATCCGGACACTCGGGTTTCGCGGCGAAGCCCTGCCGTCAATCGGAGCCGTGTCGCGGCTGTCCATCACCAGTCGTGCGGCGGGTGCATCGGCAGCCTATGCAATTGTTGTTGAAGGCGGACGCAAGGAGAAGCCGCGGCCTGCGGCGCTTGGCGCCGGAACGCGTATCGACGTCCGCGATCTGTTTTACGCCACCCCGGCGCGGCTGAAATTTCTGAAAACGCCCCGTACCGAAGTCGACCATGCGGCCGATGCGATCAAGCGTCTTGCGATGGCCCATCCCGAGGTGGCGTTTTCGCTGTCGGATGAAGACCGGACGCGTTTTCGCTACGGTCCGGCCCAGGGCGACCTCTTGACCGCGCGGCTTGATCGCCTTTCCGCGGTGATGGGTCGTGAATTTGCCGACAATGCCGTCGCGGTCGAGGCGGAGCGGGGCGGAATCCTTCTCAGCGGCTATGCCGGTGTGCCGACGCTTAACAGGGGAAATGCACGCGCCCAGTATCTGTTCGTAAACGGACGGCCCGTTCAGGATCGATTGCTTGTCGGCGCGGTACGCGGCGCTTACCAGGATTTTCTTGCGAGGAACCGCCATCCGATGGTCGCGCTGTTCCTCGATGTGCCGCCGGAATGCGTCGACGTGAACGTGCACCCCGCGAAAGCAGAGGTCCGGTTCCAGGATGCGGGCCTTGTCCGCGGGCTGATCGTCGGCGGCCTGCGCCGTGCGTTGGAGGCGGCCGGCCACAAGGCCTCCACGACGGTCGCGATATCGGCGCTGGGTGCATTCCACCCCGGCATGGGCGTTGCCGGCGGCGGATCGATGCCGTGGCGGCAGTCTTCGGCGTTGCCGCGGGAACTGGCGGAGATTGCGGCGGCGTATCAGGCGCCTGCATCGACCGGTATGCTGGAGGCCTTCGACACACCGTCTGCCCGCGTAACGGATAGCGGAAGTTCACAGCCCCACACCGCGCCGCCTCAGAACTTCCCGTTGGGTGCGGCCCGGGCACAGGTCCACGAAACCTATATCGTGGCCCAGACGGCGACAGGCATTGTGATTGTCGATCAGCATGCGGCGCATGAAAGGCTCGTCTATGAGCGCATGAAGAAAGCGCTCGCGGACGGCGGCGCAAAGCGCCAGGGCCTCTTGATCCCGGAAGTCGTTGAATTGGATGAAGCCGCCGTTGATCGATTGTGCGAACGCATGGCCGAGTTCGAGGAACTGGGGCTTTCCATCGAAAAATTCGGCCCCGGCGCGGTCGTGGTGCGGGAGATGCCGGCTTTGCTCGGGCAGGCGGATGTAAAAGGCCTTTTGAAAGACCTCGCCGACGACCTCGAGGAGTTCGGCGCGGGTCTTGCCCTGAAGGAGCGGCTGGAAGACGTGTGTTCCACCATGGCCTGCCACGGCAGCGTCCGCGCCGGCCGCCGGCTTTCTCCGGAAGAGATGAATGCCCTGCTGCGCGAGATGGAAGTGACCCCCCATTCCGGGCAATGCAACCATGGCCGACCGACCTATGTCGAACTGAACCTGACGGATATAGAGCGACTGTTCGGTCGCCGCTGAGATATCCGGTAGGGGCTTCCTTCTAGGTACCGGTATCACCTTCTTCGACAGCAGGCATGAAGCCCCGCCGTTCCAATTGCCTGAACCGTCTGGTCAGGAGGAATGCGGCACTGGCGAGTCCGAGAACGAATCCCATCCAGAGACCAGCGGCCTCGAAGCCGCCTGCGAATGCAAGGGTAAGCCCGCTTGTCAGGCCGATGCCCCAATAGCTGAACGCGGCGATGGCCATCGGCCAGGTCGTGTCGCTGAGGCCGCGTAGCGCGCCCGCGGCGACGGCCTGAATGCCGTCCGCAGCCTGGAAGAAGGCAGCGTAGATCAGGTAAGACGAGGCAAGGGCCAGCACTGCCGCGCTGTCCGGGCGGGCGCCATCCAGATAGATGGATGCAAAGGTCTCCGGTATCGACAGCACGATGGCGGTCATCACCGACATAAAGGCGAGCGCGATCGAAACGGCGACCCACCCTGACCGGTATGCGCCGCGAACATCGCGCCGGCCGACAGCCTGCCCTACACGAACGGTTGCGGCCTGTCCCAGCCCCATCGGCACCATGAAGGTGATGTGCGGCATCTGCAGCGCGATCATGGTCGCGGCGATGGCATGCGCGCCGAACTGGCCGACGATAAAGATCGAACTGAAGAAGAACCCGGCTTCCAGCAGGCTCATTGCCGCGATTGGCAGCCCGATGCGGAATATCTGGCGGAACTGGAACCAGTCCGGCCGCCAGAACCGCCCGAGGATAGCATAGCGCCTGAACGGTTTCGCGAAGACAGCGACGGCGAGCAACACCAGGAACATAAGCCAGTTGACGATCGATGTCGCGATACCCGCACCGACGAGTTCAAGCCGAGGGACGCCGAAATTACCGAAAATCAGGGCATAATCCAGCAGCCCGTTCAGCGGCACGCCGGCCAGCATGACCCAGAGCGCCGGAGTTGGACGGTTCAGCGATGAAATAAAGTTCCGGACCACGGCGAACCCGATGCTCGGCATCAGGCTCCACATCAGCGTGCTCATATAGGCGTCTGCGTGGGGCAGAATTTCCGGCGGTTGCGACATCATGCCCAGCAGGTCCGGCGTATACCTGAACGCGATCAAGGCCGGCATCGTCAGGATGATTGTCACCCAGAAACCCTGCCGGATCACACGGCGGATCATTCGCGGCTTGCGCGCGCCGAAAGCCTGCGAGGCAAGTGTGGCCGTTGCCATGATGACGCCGAAGCAGAGGACCCATGTCAGAAAAAAGACCATCAGGCTGAGCGATGCACCGGCGAGTGCGTCCGGTCCGAGACGGCCGATCATGGCAGTGTCGGTGGTCAGCATCGCGACCCATGCAAGTTGCGTGAAGACAATCGGTGCGCCGAGCCGGGCCATTTCCGCCAGCTCAATTCGCCAGAACGGTCTCGATCGCATTTGATCGCCCGGCAGGTGTGCAGAATTACGCGTCATATCGATATGTCCAGTTCAGGAATCAAAAAGGGCGAACCGCCGGTTCGCCCTCCACATGCCGTTATTGTTTCCGGATTACGGCTATGAAAGGCGGAAGTGTGCCGGGAATACCGGACCGAATACCGGTGCGGCCAGCATCACAATGCCGACCGTGACCGGGGTCCGGCCGTTTTCGGTCATCGGGATTTCCGGCAAGAAATCCGGGAAGATATGACGTGTCTGATCCATAACGCCGCGTGTATAGGGGCGCAGTTGGTCAAATGGAAGTAAAAATACGGGCTGACTGAATAAACCGTCGGGCGATCAGGTCGTCGAACCTTGGTATCGCAGGAAGTGAACTCTCGCGGCACCATATTTTCGTGAGTCCAGTTTCTCGAAATCTTCCGGGAAATCCGGAATCGCGCCGGCTTCTGTTTCGACCACGCAGATTGCGCCTGCCGCGATCCACCCTGCATCGCGGAGCGCTGAAAGGGCCGGTGCGGCGAGCCCCGCCTTGTAGGGAGGGTCCAGCAATACAAGCCCGCAGGCTTCAGGCGGGCGAACTGGTTTCAGGCAGTCGCCCTGCAGAACGTCCGCCGCCGACCGTTCGCCCAACGCGTCGAGATTCTGTCGGCAGAGTGCGAGGGCCACACGGTTCCTGTCCATGAAGGTCGCATGCGCGCCGCCGCGGCTCAGCGCTTCGAGGCCGAGTGCGCCGGTGCCGCAAAACCCGTCGAGGATCAGCGCGCCCGCCACCACGGAGAGCCCGCCGGGCCCCCAGTCCCTGTGCTCGAGAATGTTGAAGACGGATTCGCGTACCCGGTCCGATGTGGGACGGATCTCGGTGCCCTCGGGGGCATGAATGACGCGGCCTCTATGCCTGCCGGCCACGATGCGCATTGGATGTATCCAGGCCGAGTTGATCTTTCAGGGTACGTCGGGGCACTTCCTCGACGCCGCCGCGGCCGAGCTGGCCAAGCTGGAACGGACCATAGGCGGTGCGGATCAGGCGGTTCACCGGATATCCCAGATGTTCGAATACTTTTCGAATCTCGCGGTTCTTGCCTTCGCGCAGCGCCACCGTTACCCAGGCGTTTCTGCCCTTGTCGCTGTCTATGGTGGCCTCGATCGCCCCGTATTTCATACCTTCTACCGTTATTCCCTTGGCGAGCAGGGCAATTTCCTTCTCGGTGGGGGTACCGAACATGCGGACGCGATAGCGCCGGACCCAGCCCGTTTCAGGCAGCTCTAGCCGCCGGGCGATGCCGCCGTCATTTGTCAGCAGCAACAGTCCTTCGGAATCGAAATCCAGACGGCCGACGGACATGACACGCGGCAGATGCGTCGGCAGCCTTTCGAAAACCGTCGGGCGGCCGCGCGGGTCGCTGTTGCTGCAGATCAGGCCGGCAGGTTTGTGATACCGCCACATCCGGGTGGCCTGCGGCGCTGCAATGGGTTTCCGGTCCACGCGGATATCGCATGTGTCGGTGACCAGGGTCCCCGGTTCGGAAATTTTCTTGCCGTTCACCCAGACCCGGCCGTCGGCAATCCAGCGTTCGGCCTCACGGCGCGAACAGACGCCTGCGCGCGACAGTCGTTTCGCGATACGTTCGCCTTCTTTATCGGTCATGCGTAGGCTTCTGCAGCATTGATGAATGCCTTGAATATAAGCGCATCTGCCGGATCGATGGAGAATTCCGGGTGCCATTGTACACCGAGACAGAAGGCATACCCCGCTGCCTCAATGCCCTCGATTACGCCATCGGGCGCGACACTGTTGATCGTGACGTTCTTGCCCACATCCTTGACGGCCTGGTGATGTGCCGAATTCACCGACAGCTTCGTATTGCCGGCGATACGATGAAGCAGGGTGCCTTCCGTCACCGTGACGGCGTGTCCTGCTTCGTCACGGGGGTTAGGTTGTTCATGGGCGAGCGGATTGTCGATCTCGTCGGGGATATGCTGGATCAGCGAGCCGCCGAGCACGACGTTCAGCAGTTGCTGGCCGCCACAAATGCCGAGGACCGGCATGTCGCGCTTCAGCGCGCCTTCGGTGACCGCCCATTCGAAATCGGTCCGGGCCGCTTTGACGACAACGGAGGGGTGGCGCGCCTCTGCCCCGAAAAGGGCGGGATCGACGTCAAAAGCGCCGCCTGTGACGACAAGTCCCGAAATCAGGTCGAGATAGTCGTCCACGCGATCCAGTTCATGGGGCAGCATGACCGACAGGCCGCCCGCGTCGGAAACCGCGGAAGAATAGTTTTCGCGGATCGCGTACCACGGAAATTTTGAGTAGGTGCCCGGTTCCTCGGAATCCAGCGTGATACCGATCAGCGGGCGCATGTCAGCCTGCCTTTATCGACCGGAGCGGTAAGCGCTCTCTTCGCGGAGCCAGTGATCGGCATAATCGACGTCTTTCCAGTCTTCGAACCAAGGTCCGCCGCGAGTATAATGGATTGCCGATGGTGTGCCACGTTTTGGCTTATCGTTCCAGCCTTCAAGCCAGTTCCATGTTTCAGGCAAAGCGCCGATCAGTGAGTCGTCGAGCCAGCCGAAGCGGTGCAGGTATTTCCCGGTTTCCCGGTTTGCAAGCTCCGGGGTAAGCGCCCGGTTGGCTTCATGACCGCAATTGAACAGGATCATCGATGACCAGTTCTTGCGCGGGTACAGCGTCTGCTGCTGGCCCTCCATCTTGTGCCGTTCTGTCGGCCGGTGATCGTGATGCACGCACATGGCCGCGAAACGGTCGTCGGACAAAGCAATCAGGTCCGCAATGTCCGAGAGCCACAGGAAATCGCAGTCGCAGAATATTGCCCAGCCCCGGTAGCCGGTCAGATAAGGCACAAAGAAGCGGGTATACGTAAAATCGGTCGAGGCCAGCGGGTCCACCCCCCGCGTATATACGCCCTGCGCCCGAAGCGAGTCCTGAACCAGCGGCTCGATATCGAGGGGAATCGATGCGTTGCGGAGCAACGACTGACGGCACACCTGATAGGCGATATCCTCGCGACGATCGTAGCCCACATAGACCGGGAATGCGGTTGTGGAAACGCTTGGTTCACTGCGGAGCGGCCGCGTCATTTCCATTTAGCTTATCCCTTCAGCGCGGACGACAGCTCATCAAAGGCGGGCGACCATGCGCCGTCTGTTGTCTGGCGATGAACCCGGGAACCCGGAAACCAGGGACTTTCCATGCCCGCGTTCATCCAGCGGTATTCCGCGGGGCGTGGGACGATCACGTTGGATGTCTTCTCGCGCGCGGCCCGAAGATGGGTGATGGTGTTGCTGACGCCGACATAACTGTCCAGCAGGCCCGAAAGAGCGAGGAGATCCTCTATATCGTCATTCGCAGAGGACAGATCGAGGACAGGGCGGCCTAGCGCTGAGGCGAAGCGGTCTGTCTCTCCGTCCGCCGCGTCCCGCTGGATCACGATGACCGATCCTGGAACGTCACGCAGCGCTGACGCAAAGAGCGCGACGGGGGCTTCCTTTTGCAGAGCCTGACGCATATTGGGGGTGCCGGCGCGCCATGTAACGCCGATCCGGGGTTCAGGCCCGAACGTCGCAAGCTTTGTGCGCAGATTGTCTTCCCGCTCCGGCAGGGCAGGGATTCCGAAAGGGGGTGGTCGTGGCGAACTGTCGTCACAGCCCAGCAGGAACGGCAAATCGCCTGACGACACCTTAATGTCGCCATCGGCCGGGAGAACATCCGGGGCTATTTCGTCGGCGATGCCCGCCCGTTGCAGCATGGCGGCTATCCTGGGGTCGGGCCGGAAAATGACATGGGCACCGCGAGCGCGCAGCGCCGGTATATAGCGCGCGAAGAAAATCTGGTCTCCAAGGCCCTGATCTGCGGCGACATGCACGCGGGTCCCCGTCATGTCAGTGGCAAACGGTGTCCGGTCGAGGTGCGGCGCCATAGTCTGAACACTGGTCCGCCGGAGGAAATGTTTCCAGCCGTGGGCGAGCTGGCCGTCCGCAAGAAGATTGTTGGCCAGTCCGGCATGGGCATCCACGAAGTCGGGATCGATCTCCAGCGCGCGCCGATACATCTCCACCGCTTCGCGGTTGTCGCCGCGATGGCTGACCGCGTTCCCGATGTTACACAATAGGCCTGGATCGTCCGGCGTGTTGTCGATGGCGCCCTGATAAAATGCGAGGGCTTCCTCGGTGCGGAACGTCCTGGCGAGGATGTTTGCGAGGTTCGCCGAAAATTCGTGATTGGCGGGCGACAGGGTGACCGCCCGGCGCAGAAATTCCTCTGCAGTTTCGAACTGGCCGCGGCCAGCATACAGAACCGCGATCGCATTCAGCGTTTCCGGATCGTCCGGCTGCAGACTGTCGAGCGTCTCGAATGCGCGAAGCGCCCCGTCGGTATCGCCCGCATCCCGGAGAATTTTGGCAATTGTCCGATGAGCGCCGATATGGCCGGGAACAAGCTCGATCACCTGGCGATAGGCGTCGAGAGCGAGGTCTATATTGCCGGCATCGATATAGGCATTTGCGAGATTGAAATAAGCGGATGAGTTCTGCGGTGCGAGCAGGATGGCCTCCTGCAGCACTCCGACCGCCTGATCGGGGCGACCCGCAGCCCGATGCGCCGCGCCGAGATTGGTGAGTATCTCGGCGTTGGCGGGGGCGCCCTTGCGGGCACGCGTCAGGAATTTGATCGCGTTTTCCGGATCGTTCTGTCTGAGTCGCACCGCTCCCAGAATATGGAGCGCATTCGTCTCCTGCGGCACACTCCGGAGCACAGAGCGACAATGTTCGTCGGCCGCCTTCAGGTCGCCTGTCTGTAAACAACGGACAGCCGTTTCCAGCGCCTGTTGCGGTTGAAATTGCTTTGCCACGATATGAATTCCCCCGGGTATCGAGCTTAAGGCGGGAATCTTATCGGTTTCGGGTTGCAAAATCGTAAAGCCCGTCGAATTTGGGGCGAATGCAGTGATTATTCAGAAGAGTAGTACGGTATGGCCTGTGCTTTGTCGGGATGACGCTCTGTGATCGTTGAAATCCAGACGGTTCCGAGCAGATTTCCGCCCGGTATGGTTTTTATCAATAATGGTATGGCTGGCGCTACGGACTGGGAGTTGATCGCCGGTAGTGCCGTTTCGGGGGCGGGGTTCAGTATTTCCGGGCTTGACCGCGCGCGTGCACCTGTCGATTGTGCGCCATGGAAGAGGCTCAGGAATTATCCGTTTCCCCCCATATGAGGCTTGCGCTTGAAGTGGCGCGAAAGGCTGCGGCAGACGGCGAAGTGCCGGTGGGTGCCGTCCTGGTCGATGCCGGGACGGGCGATATCGTCGCGACCGCGGCGAACAGGGTCGAATGCGACAGCGATCCGACCGCGCATGCTGAAATGATCGTGATCAGGGAGGCAGCATCTCTTCGGAAAGACGTGCGATTAAACGGATGCGATCTCTATGTCACGCTGGAACCGTGTCCGATGTGCGCGGCGGCGATCTCTTTTGCGCGCATCCGCCGGGTCTATTTCGGGGCGTTCGATCCCAAGGGGGGCGGTGTCGAAAACGGCCCCCGGATATTCGACCAGCCGACGTGTCATCATCGCCCAGACGTATACGGCGGCATCGGAGAATCCGACGCCGCCGCGTTGCTCAGAGAGTTCTTTGCCGCCCGGCGCTAGCGCCCGGGGGCATCAGTCGAAGTCGGACTCGAAGCCGTATTCCTTCCAGCGTTCCTTGACCTTTTCCATGTCTTCCTTGTGTGGATGGACGGTCGGCGGATAGCGGTTTCCGCCATACTGGTCTTCGAGATCGAAATCCAGATTGACCGTCGCGTCGATCAGGACGCGGCACCATTTCCCGGTACCGAACTTCATCGGATCCCGATCGCGCAGTCGCGTGGACGGATCGAGAAGGGAGCCGAAGGAGCCAGGGAAGAACACGATATCGTCTTCCGCCGCATTGACGCGATAGGCAAATGCCCAGTCAACGGATGCATAATCGTGAATGTCGATATCGTCATCAAGCACCCAGATATTCTTGTAACGCAGATGCGCCGAATTGGAGCCCCAGATCGCTGCTGCGGCCTGTTTGGCCTGACCGCGATAGGTCTGGTGCAGCTGGATCATCAGCGTAGTGCCGTTATTGGCAGCCGGGCAATGCACGTCGGTCACGCCGGGCACGCCGGCCCGTTCCAGCACGTTCCACGCCACGCCCGCGCGCTGCACGGAACTCGTAACTGAGTTTTCGTTCAGCATCTTCGGCAGGGTGCCTTCCAGCGTACCGCGATGGATTGAATCGTTCCGGTAGCTGATCGTCGTGACCTTGGTGACGTGCTTCGGTCCCTGGTCGCCGCCGAAATACCCGGTGTATTCACCAAAGGGCCCTTCCATTTCGAAGGTGGACGGATCGGAATCGATGAAACCTTCGATCACCATCTCGGCATTCGCCGGCACCATGATGTCGCTGGTTTCGCACTTGATCAGTTCCATCGGCTTGCCGCGCATGGCGCCCATGACCTCGTATTCCGACACGCCGGTCGGGATCGGGGCGGAAGCGCAATAGGGCAGGGAAGGCTCGTACCCGTAGACATGGGCGACAGGCATTTTCATGCCGCGATCGGCCCATTTCTGGAAGTGAACGCCCCAGTGCTGGGCGCGCCACAGCAGAACCGGCAGGGTGTCTTTCTGACCCAGCATACCGCGATAAATGCCGATATTGTGCTGCCCGGTATCGGGATCCATCGTAACGGTAGCCTGATAGGTGTTGATGTAGCGTCCGCCGTCTTCGCGATGCCAGCGCGGCACGGGGATTTTGTACAGGTCGATGTCGTCGCCGGTGACGATGTTTTCCTTCACGGCGCCCTCGAACACTTCCACCGGTGCGACCCGCTGCTGCAGGAAATGACGCGTGGCGAGGACCAGGTCGCGCACGGGAGCGTCTTTCGGCAGGCCGAGCATCATGGCGACGCGCTTGTAGTTCGACAGGCCGCCGGTAAAGACGCGACGGGAATAGACATCGTCGTCCGGGCCGTAACCGCTGATATTGTTGAAGAGGAGAGCGGGGCCGTGGCCCTGTCCGAAGGTTTTTCGGGCAATTGTGCCCAGTTCGCAATCCCAATCGACTTCGACGTCGATTTCCTGCAATTCGCCTTCTTCGCGTAGCGCATCGATCCAGCCGCGCAGGTCTTCAAAGGCCCGCGGCACGATCTTGTTGTGCATTGCGCCGAGTTCGTTGGTCGTCATAGGTCAGCTCCCTGATCTGTATGTCCTGCGATACGGGACTCCCTGCATCGCACTCGTTCTCTCAATTGTTCTGCCGCAGTCTCTGCGGCACCCGGTATCGAAGTCAATCGCCGGGCCTTCATATCGCTATTCGCAACGTGCATGACATATCGTCATGCGCATTGCGCATGGCCGGTTATTCGCTCTCAGTCGGATGACGAAAGCCGCTGTTTCCATTTACCGTCTATGCCGAGAGTGTCCCAGCGCGCCTCGATTTTCTTCATATCTTCAGGAGTCGGCCGGACGGTCGGCGGGTAACGGTCGCCGTTTCGTTCCGGCTCATAATCCAGATTGATCGTCGCATCGGTCAGAACACGGGACCATTTGCCGGTTCCGAACAGATGAACGTTCGCATCCCTTCGCCGGACGCTCGGGTCGAGCCCTGCGCCCCAGTTGGCGGGATAGATGAGTATGTCGCCCTCGCCGGCGGCAACCCGCCAGGCATGCGCCCAGTCGACAGCTTCGTAATCGTGAACGTCGATGTCGGCATCCACGACCGTGACATGCTTGTAACGCACATGGGACGAGGAATCGCCCCACAGCGCCGCGGCGACCTGCTTGGCCTGACCGCGATAGGTCTGTTCGATGGAGACGTTCAGATTGACGGCCGCCTGAATCGGATGGCCGAACACGTCCTTCACGCCGGGGACGCCGGCGCTTTCCAGCGCATTCCATGCCACAGCCGACCGGTGGATCGAACTCATGATCGGGTTTTCGCCGATGCTGCCGGGGATCGCACCCTCGACCGTGCCGCGATAGATCGGATCGTTACGGTGGGTGATCGCGGTGACCCGCGTGGTGTGTTTTTTCGAACGTTCCGGCGCATAGAAACCGGTGAATTCGGCATACGGGCCTTCTTCGGTGAACGTCGCCGGATCTGTCGAAATCCAGCCTTCGATCACGATTTCCGCATTGGCGGGAACTTTCAGCGGAACCGTTTCGCAGTCGATCAGGTCTACCGGTTCACCGCGGATCGCGCCCATCACGTCATACTCGGATATCGCGCGCGGCACCGGTGCACCAGCCGTGAAGCCAAGCGAGGGCTCCCAGCCGATAACGTAGGCAACCGGCATTTCTTCGCCGGATTGCTGATGTTTCGAGAAATGACCTCCCCAGTGCTGGGCACGCCACAACAGAACAGGTATTTCGGCCGGGCCGCCGACCATGCCGCGATAGATGCCCACATTGTGTACGCCGGTATCGGGATCCTTGGTGACGCAACCGGCATAGGTCAGCGCATAGCGACCGCCATCCAGCTTGTTCCACTTCGGGATCGGGAATTTGAGAAGGTCGATATCATCTCCCATGATGATATTTTCTTTGACCGGCCCGTCGTTAACATTGCGCGGCTCTATCCGTTCCTGGAAAATCGTCCGGCAGATACGAACGAGTTCGCGGGCAGGAGTGTCCGGCGGAAGACCGAACATCATGGCGATGCGGGAATAGCTGGCGTGTCCGCCTGTAAACATGCGCGAACACAGCGCGTCGGGGCCGTTATAGTCCTTGATATTGTTGAACAGGAAAGCCGGGCCGTCACCGCTTCCCTGCATCATCCGGATGATATTGCCGAGCTCGACATCCCAGTCGACCTCGCCGGTGATCTCAGCAAGCTCGCCGCCGTCCCGCAGGGCGTCGATCCACCCACGCAGGTCGCCGAACACTGCCGGCCCGCGCTTTATGCCTGAACCACTCATATCGTAATCTCCCCGTAAGCGTGTTTATGAGGAGGATTTCTAACGTCTGACGGGGTTTTTAGCCATAGGCGTGCCCATGCAGCGATTACATGGGCGTATGTGGCAGCGAAAGCCTGACCGTCAGACCGCCGCCGGCGGCGTCTTCCAGAACGACGTCTCCCCCGTGACGGCGCGCTATCGACCGCGCGACCGCGAGGCCCAGACCGGATCCCCCGGTTTCGCGGTTACGCGAGGTCTCGAGGCGGTAAAACGGGCGGAATACATCTTCTCGGCGATCGACCGGAATCCCCGGCCCGGAGTCCGTCACCGCGATATCGATCCGGTCGGCTTCTTCGCGGACCTCGACAGAGGCCGAGCCGCCGTACTTGATCGCATTGATGACAATGTTCTGGACCGCGCGCTTGATGGCACCCGGTGCGCAGACATAGGCGATGCGGCCATGGGTCTCACAGGCAACCGGTTGTCCGGCATCCGCCATGTCGTCGCAGAGGCTCTGGACCAGGGTGGCGAGGTCGGTCTGGGTGCGCGGCTCTTCGGCAGCGTCGTCGCGGGCAAAGGCGAGGGTGGAATCGAGCATTGCCTGCATTTCGTTGAGGTCGGAAATCGCTTTAGCCTGCTGTTCGGCATCTTCGATAAACTCCGCGCGGAGTTTCAGACGCGTCAGCATCGTGCGGAGATCATGACTGATCGCCGCAAGCATCATGGTGCGGTCGTCGACGAACCGCCGCAGGCGTTCCTGCATGACGTTGAAAGCGCGGGTTGCGTTGCGTAACTCGCGGGAGCCCTTTTCCGGCAGGGGCGGAGAGCGCACATCCAGACCGATCCTTTCGGCCGCGTCGGCGAAGCTGCGCAGAGGGCGTGTCATTCTGTGAACTGCCCAGAAGGAGACAGTGACTATCAGGGCAGTGGAAACCGATATCCAGAAGATCATCCGCATCGCCCACCGGAGCGATGTGGTGTCGGTGGAGCCGACGAAATGGACCCAGCCGCCGGTCCTCAATGCGACCGCAACCAGCACCTTTACCCGGCTGTTCAGGAGATCCGGCGGAGCTGCGCGCCCACCCGGCATCGCCGGTGCAGCCCTGTCGCCGCGGTCCCAGCGGTTGAAGCGGCGGATAATGATGCGTCTCTCGTCCAGGTCGGGCAGCAAAGCCTGAATCTCGTTCTCATGGTGGCGGTCGGGGCGCCAGCCACGCGGGATGTGCGGACGGCGTTCCCCGGTCAGGCCGATCCAGAGTGTGGGACTGTTCAATGCACGCAGCAGCCTGTCCCGTTCGGCGACCGGCGTTTGTTCGATAAGAGGGACGATCACGCTTATCCGATCGGCGACCGAAACTGAAAGCAGCTTGAATGTTGTCTGGGCACGGTCCCGGACATAGGCCGCCGCGCTGACCCACATGGCGACAATGAGGACGCCGACGACGAGAAGCGTGAGACGGCCGGCGATGGAAGACGGCCATATTCGCCGCCAGCTGCCCGGCCGATCGCCGATAACTGAATCGTTTTCATGGGTGCTGCGACGAAACATGTCGATGGGCTATCCCTTCGCTTCGACGTCGGCTGTGAACATATATCCGCCCCCGCGAACCGTCTTGATAAGGGTCGGTTCCTTCGGGTCGGATTCGATCTTCCGGCGCAGGCGGCTGAGCTGGACATCAACCGATCTGTCAAAGGCGCTCGCCTCCCGTCCGCGGGTCAGATCAAGCAGTGCATCCCGGCTGAGAACGCGTTGCGGGCGTTCGGCCAGCGAGACAAGCAGATCGAATTCACCCGCTGTCAGGGAGACCAGCGCACCGTCCGGATCGCGGAGCTCGCGTTTTGTGAGATCGAGCGTCCATCCGTCGAACGTCATTTGCCGGCCCGATACCGGCTTCGGGCTGCGGAAATCGCCGCCTCGCCGCAGCACCGCCTTGATGCGTGCAAGGAGCTCCCGCGGATTGAAAGGCTTGGGCAGGTAGTCGTCTGCGCCCATCTCAAGCCCGACGATCCGGTCGGTCTCTTCGCCCAGCGCGGTCAGCATGATGATCGGAATGGCGGTATCGGCACGAAGGCGCCGGCATATGGACAGCCCGTCTTCGCCCGGCATCATCAGGTCGAGGACGATCAGGTCGAAACTGCCCGTCGCAAGCTGTGCGTCCATGTCCCTGCCGTTTGCCGCGTCGTTCACGCGAAAGCCGTGCTTGCGCAGAAACCGCGCCGTAAGGTCGCGGATTTCGCGGTCATCGTCCACGACCAGGATATGGGGCGAGCTTTCATTCATGAGGTCAATATAGGCGGTCCGAACCACCGCGCGGGCCGTTTTTTTGTAACGGAGTGTTACAGGCACGGGAGCTGTAACCGAGTGTTACAAAACGGGGGGGGCCGGACATTCCGGCGTTACACGGTGCCCCTATGTTCGGTTGATCGGCGCCATTCGTTCCTTTCGGGCGCCTCAACAGATGGAGAACAAAATGTCAGTTATGAAAAAAATGCTGCTTGGCACCGTCGCTGTCGCCGGTATCGGCGGGGCTGTTTTCGCCTTTTCCGGCGTTGCCCCCCAGACCATGAACACGGCGAAGCTGGAGCTGATCTCTTCGGCTTTGGCGTCAGAGAGACACGGCGAGGATCGCGGGTGCCGCGGGCATCACCGTGGCGGACGTCACGGCATGCGGATGATCTGCAGCGACCGCCGGGCCGAAAAGGTAGAAGACGCGATCGGATTCGCGGAAGCCTTCTTCACGTTCCGGGGCGAACAGAAAGTCGCATGGGACGGTCTTGCGGCCGCGCTACTCGAAGGTAGCGAGACCATCGGCAAGCATTGCGAGGCAATGAAGGCTGAAGGCCGCCAGAAAACCGCGACGGGCAAATTCGCCCGGATGGAGACCATGCTGACTGCAGGCCTCGAGGTCGTGAAGACGGTGCGTCCCGCCTTCGACAAGCTTTATGCGACGCTGGACGAAAAGCAGCAGGCTGCGCTCGACAAGATGATTAGCCGCGGTGGGCGTCACTAAACCCGACGATCAGACCCTCTGTCCCCTCTCCCTCTTTGGGAGAGGGGTTCCACGGGGCTAAAGGAGCGATAATGGAAAGATATTCAGACCCGTTCGAAGACATCGACATTTATCAGGACCGCCCTGAGGTGATGGCGCGTCCGCCGCGGATTGTGTTGATCTTTCTGGTTGCGGGATTTGTGCTCGACCAGTTCATGCTGGCACCTTTCAAATACGAGCCCGTGCAGTATATCGGCGGCGGCGGGCTCCTGATCGGCGGGCTCGCGCTGATGGCGGCAGCTTTGTGGCAATTCCGGGCCAGCGGGACGCCCGTCGAAACCTGGCGACCCACCGAGGCAGTCGTCACCGACGGGCCATATGGTACGACCCGCAATCCGATCTATATCGCGTTGATGACGATCTATACCGCAATCGGCGTGATCGCCAATGCGCCTGCGGTGGTCGCTCTGTTGCCGGTGCTGTTCGCGGTCCTGCATGTCGGTGTGGTGCTGCGCGAAGAAGACTATCTTGAATGCAAGTTCGGTGATTCCTACCTTCAGTACAGGCAGGCCGTGCCCCGCTGGTTCTAGCCCCCTGAACCGGCTGGTGCCCGTGCCCGCTTGACAGACCGGTGGCCGTCGACAAACGATGGCCGCCGGTTTTGACTTTTGGAAACAGGGCTATCTATGGCATCCGCGCAGGACTTGGTTGACGACAGACCGGGCGAGAATATTTTTCGCGTACACAGATCGGCATTCACCGACCCCGCGATATTTGAGCAGGAAATGTCGGAGATTTTCGGTCGTACATGGCTGTATCTTTGCCATGAGAGCCAGGTGGCCGATCACGGCGATTACATCGCGACCCGTATCGGGACACAGCCGGTTTTCGTCATACGCGGCAGCGACGATGTCATCCGGTGTTTTTACGATGTGTGCAGCCATCGGGGCTCCCGACTGACGGGCCGGACATCCGGTTCGGCAAAAACGCTCACCTGCCGCTATCACGGCTGGTGCTTCAACGCGGACGGCGCCTGTACGCTGGTTCGTGGCGGCGACGAGGCCTACAGGCCGGAAGACCTCGACCGCATGGGCACGAACCTGCACCCCATCGAACAATTTTCGTCCTACAAGGGCTTTCTGTTCGGCTGCCTGGATGCCGATGCCCCGCCGCTCGAAGAATTCCTCGGCGGGGCGATGCCGTTTATCGATCTGATAACGGATCAGGCCCCGGACGGCATGGAAATCCTCCGCGGCGAAAGCCGATACATGATGGAGGCGAACTGGAAGCTTCAGACCGAGAATTCGACCGACGGTTATCACGTTGCGACTGTTCACCGGAATTTTGCCACCACCGTCGGCTACCGCGAAACACTGGCGCCCGGCGGCGATGACGGAATGGCCAAGACGGAGGCAAGCCGGATTCTCAGCCTGGAGAAGATCAATTCAGGAGGCTATGACGTCGGTAACGGGCACATGATCAATTGGGCCGATCGGGGCAACCCGGAGGCCGGGCCGTCCTGGCCGCAGCGTGATACCCTGTTGCAGCACCATCCCGACGGGAAGGTGAAATGGATGCTCGAACGGGGACGCACGGTCACTGTATTTCCCAACCTGTTGCTGAACGATGTCGCGTCCAGCTGTATCCGCGTGTGGCGGCCGGTCAGTGTCGGGCTGACCGAGATCGAGACGTGGTGTATTGCGCCCCGGAACGAAGCCCCCGAGGCGCGCCGCGCCCGCATCCGTAAATACGAGGATTTTTTCTTCCCTGCGAGTCTTGCAGTGCCTGACGATGTGCGGGCGATGGAAGGGGCGCAGACCGGGTCCGAAGCCCTGGAAGACGGATGGAACGACCTTGCACTCGGCCACAAGACGCTGGTCGAAGGTGCGGATGAAGCGGCGCTGGAGCTTGGCGTGACGCCTCTGAACAGCAATCCGGGGCGCGAGGTGGAAACGCCTTTTTTCGCATTCTGGCGGGAGTGGGCGGCGAGGTTGTCGTCATGACCGGTTTCAGGACTGCCGCCGAAGACCTCCTTTATCGCGAAGCCTGGTGTCTCGATAACAAACGCTGGGATGACTGGCTCGTGCTGTATGCCGAAGATGCCGTCTACTGGGCACCCGCGATGGACGGCGACGAAGGCTGGACGGACGATCCCGACAACGACGTCAGCCTTATGTATATGGACAAGGCGGGCCTCGAAGCCCGGATATTCCGCATTGAGGGCCATGACTCATATGCGACCGACCCGTTGCCGCATACTGCGCACCTTGTCACCAACGTCCTGGTTCACGGAGAACAGGACGGGCTGGTTCGCGTCTCCGCGACATGGCTTGTCCGCACCTATGCGCGGGTACGCGGCGCCGCGGTGCGCAGCGGTCTCTATGACTACGGGCTGCGCGAAACGGCGGAAGGTTTGCGTATCGCAACTAAGAAAATATTCATTCACGACGACCGGATCGTCGGGCCGATAGATATCTATAATATCTGACCGGCTCCGACGGGATCGTTCTATCGGCCTATCGGCAGGCGGCGATTACACGAGCCGGGGCACCGGTCGACGATGTCAGCCGTATTGCGCCGGCGATCAGGGTGCAGGTGCCGCTTTCATTTGCGAGCTGTCCTGTGCCTTTGGCATTCTCCAGAAGTTTCCAGCCCCGCGTGAGCCCGAACTGATGGGCGTACCAGCCGTCGCCGAACGGATTTTTGCCGTCCGACCCACGTCCGGATTCGCCGGAATCGATCGACAGGTTATCCATCATGATGCCGTTGATGCGAATGCCTTTGCGGTTCTCGATCTCGATAAGCTTTTCGACCGCCGATTTTCCGAAGCCCGGGTAGTTGAGCCCGTTGATATAGGGGTGCAGGAAGGGGTCCTGGGGCGGATCGCCGACGAAATGCTTGTCCCATCCAGAATGCACGACAATCCAGGACCTGTCCGTGATCTGGCCGGCAACCTTTTCTATATCGGCCGGCAGCACGGTGGCGCCGGTCGCTTCGCTGAAATCGGTTACCGCGGGATTTGGGGAGGGTTTGCCGCCATTCTTGGCCAGCTCCTTCGAAACGCGGTCGGAAATATCGATATAGACGATTTTGCCGATGATATCGCGCAGCGTGTATTCCTCGACCGAGCGTTTGTCGGCGTTCGCCGATTTATCGGTATTGAGGTAGTGATCGGTCGAATCCAGATGAGTGGTGTAGTGCTCGTCGAAATGGAACCAGCCCCACTGGAAAAACCCGGTCTGGGTCTTGAACGGGTCCTTGACCTTGCGGGTTGCCTGGAAACCGAAGCTCGCGACGGCTTTGGAATCCTTGAATGGCTTTGTAAGGTCGGGCTTTGTGATATCGCCTCCCGTCGGGGCGAATAGCGGAATCTGATGTGTGAAATCGTAGTAACGCACATCGTCTATACTGGTCTGGGCGACGGATGATGCGCTGCCGCTCACGGAAATGGCGGCGACGGCGGCAATGAATGTCCTGTTGATCATGATTTTTTCCCTTCTTCGATCGTCGTTGGCGGCGTTCAGCCCGAAAAGGGCAAAGCCCAGGAACAGTGTTCGTGGCCTGCACCGAACTGGTTGTTGGTCTGATCCGGATTCCGGTTGACCAGCGGGCGCGCATAAAGCGGGTGCGTCAGCGAGCGCATTTCGTGGTCGAGCGTGAACAATACCTTGCCGGTGTCCAGGTCGGTGATGTCCTCGAAGCGGTATTGATGCTGGCTGCTCTCCTCGGATACGAGCCCGCGTTCCAGCAGCTTGTTGTACGGGCCGGAGAAATCCGCGATGTAAATCTGGATGTGGTGACCGTCGAACGGCACGATTTTGCGTCGCGTCTCGGTAAAAATCAGGTGCTGTTCGTACCCGACCTGCACGCGGGCCGAGGTTCCGTTACGGTTTTTCACCTTCGTCGGCGCACCGACGATTTCGCGGTAGAATCTCGCGATCCCTTTGGCGCTGCCGGGCGGCACGTCGAAATCGAGATACGCAATCCCGAGTGCGACCCGGCCGAAGCTTTTGCCGGGTTCATGGATACGAAAGCGGTTGCCCCAGGGACATGTCACGTCGACATGGTCCTTGGCTGCCTTCCAGCCGAACCTGGTGCCTTTGAGCGGTTCCTTGACCAGTTTGAGGCGGTCGAGAAGCCTGTCGCGGTTCGGCATCACGATGCCAATGGTGCCGCGCACCACGTTCGGTTTGTTTGTCGGCAGGTGGAACTGGTTGCGACCCACATTCACCCACATGTTGGTCACGCCGGTCACCAGCGTCGGGTCGCGCGTCAGCCCGAGGCCAGTGATGTAGAACAACGTGGCCAGTCGCTGGTCCGGGATACAGACATTGACGTGTTCCATTGCGACCACGTTGCCGAGGTCTTCGGCGTTGCGGTCGTATTGCGGTTTCTTTGCCATGACGTCCTCCAGCGACGACCGATGCTTGGTCAGGGAAGTTTATCCTTTGCCGTGGGGATTCACATCTGAAAGTATTGCCGCCGCGCTTGCCATCATCAGGCGGAAATCGCTCGAAAGCGTAACGAGATCGAAGCCCTTCTCCACCATCTCGTTGGCATAGGCAGCGGTCATTGTATGAATGCCCGCCTTGATGCCGTGACGACGGGTGGCGGCGAGGGTCGCATCGATACGTTCCATCACGTCCGGGTCGCGCTGGTCGCCGCCCGGCCCCTTGCCGATGGAGACCGACAGGTCGGACGGGCCGATATAGACGGCGTCGAGGCCCGGCACGCTGCAGATCTCGTCCAGGTTATCCACCGCCTCCTGCGTTTCAATCATGGCAAAGGTGAGAACGGTGGTGTCTGCGTGTTCATGGTAATCGGCGCCGGCATAAAAACTGGCGCGGACCGGCCCGGTTGAGCGGTAGCCGGCAGGTGCGTAGCGGCAGGCGCCGACGAAACGCTCGCATTCGTCGCGGGTGTTTATCATCGGGCAAATGACGCCGTATGCGCCCGCATCCAGCGATTTCATAATGATCGCGGGGTCGTTCCACGGCACGCGGACCATCGGCGACGGATCGTAGCGCGCGGCTGCCTGCATCATGTGCAAGGCACTGTGATAGTCGGTAACGCCATGCTGCATGTCGATGGTGATGCCGTCCCAGTCGAGCGATGCCATGATTTCCGAGGAGAAAGAGGAAGGAATGCAGAGAAAGACATTCACTGCCGTACGGCCTTCTGCCCAGGCCTGCTGAATCTTGTTTGGTCGCATTTTTATCTCCCCGTTGCTCTGGCCGATTTCAGATATGTCTTACACCGATCCCGGCGACGGGGGGAGAGTGGATTGACGCATCGCAGGCCAAATGCGTATCTGGCGGGGAAATGCAGATCAAAAACCCGATCAACTACATCGAGGAAATGGAGAATGTGTCGCCCACGGTGCGCGGCATCATTCTGGTGGTGATATCGGGCGCATTCTTCGCATCGATGCACGGTTCCGTCCGCCTGCTCTCGCGCGATCTGGATGCCATGGAAATCGCGTTTTTCCGGGCATTCTTCGGGTTCGTTTTCTTTGCCCCGATCCTGCTGAAATCCCGTCTGTCGGTGCTGCGGACCAACCGCTTTCCGCTGCATATGGCGCGCGGAGTGTTCAACGGGGCGTCGCTGCTGATGTGGTTTACCGCGCTCAGCATGGTGCCGCTGGGCGACGCGACCGCTTTGTCGCTGACGGGGCCGTTATTCGTCAGTCTGGGCGCGATGCTGATCCTTGGCGAGAGCGTTCGGGGACCCCGCTGGGCGGCACTCGCGGTCGGCTTCGCCGGCGCGCTGATTATCGTCCGGCCGGGGCTTCAGGAAATCAATTTCGGAATGGTGCTGATCTTCCTGTCGATGCTGTCGGTCACCTGTTCCAAGCTGATAGCGAAATCGCTCTCGCGAACCGACCAGCCGTCCACAATTGTCGCCTATCTGTCCCTTACGATGATGGTGCCGTCGGGAATTGCCGTTTTCTTCGTCTGGCAGACGCCCACGATCGAACAGCTTTTCTTCATGATGATGATCGGGTTCCTCGGCAGTTGCGGACACATGCTGCTGACGACGGCCTATAAAATCGCCGATATTTCCGCCGTCGAACCGGTGGTTTTTGCGCGTCTGGTCTGGGCGGCTCTCGTCGGCTGGTTCCTGTTTGCGGAATTCCCCGGCATCTGGGTATGGGTTGGCGGCGCGCTGATCGTGACCGCATCGACCCTGCTAGCACGGCATGAATCCCGTCAGCGCCGGAAAGCAAAAGTGGACGGCCCGGGCAAGACTGCCGACTAGTTACCGGTTCCGGATGCCTGTATCTGGCCGGTCAGTTTCGTCAGCCACGCCCGAACCCGCTTTTTGTTTACGCCGAGGTCGGACTCGCCGTAGTTGGAACGGCTGTAGATGATGATGGCGCTTCCGGTGCCGGTCCTGACGCCCTGAATCCAGACAGTATCGGGAAACCTGAAAATACGGCTTCGCTGGACGAACACCAGTTGCTGCAGGTTCTCATCCTGCGCCACAAGTTTCGTGCGGGGCTCGTCTCCGATGACCTTTTCGGCGATCTTCAGCAGCTCTTCGACTGAAACGGCAAATGACGGGCTCTCGAAATCTGCATCGACACGACACAAGCCGGCGGGGCAGGCCAGCGCATCGTTTGACTTCGTGCGTTCCTCGAGAGTCCGTATATCCATTGGGGTCACGTCAAACTCACACCCTGAAAGCAGCGGAACTATAAGTGCCAGAACGACGATTCTGGCAAACGATCTGATGGTCATTGCGGATCGGGGAAATTGCCGCGAGGACTATTCTGCCGCCTGGGCAAAAGGCAGCGTAACAACCCCGTCATCGGCCAGCGGGACCGGCACGGCGCAATAGTCCGGATCATCGGCCTCGCGCTGAATCATCGCTTCCAGAAGGCGGCGCCCCGTCACGGGTGCCTTATCGACCTTCACCGCCATTTGCGGCAGTTTCGGCATGCCTTCCTCCTGCAGGCGGCGATCCTGCATTTCCAGCAAGGCGCGGTCTTCGCTGAACGTCTGTTGTGTCGAAGTGTAAATATTCTCATGCAATTCGTCGTCATCAAGGCGGAAATTGCGGGCGAGACCCCAGATGTAATGGGACGTGTGATCGGTCTCCGGCGTTATGAGATGGATGGGGCGCATCATAAAGTGGTCGTTTACCCGGTCGGTACCGACGGCATGGAAGCCGACCTCGGTCATATTGAAACCGGGCGCCATATAAATCGCGATCTGCCAGCGATTGATCCGCCCGTCATGGCCCTGAGCGAGTGCAAAGAACGGGGGTGGTTCGATATCGGGCATCTCGCGATGGGCGCGAACCACACGGTCTTCGATCACTTCCGTCACGACGGGGGCGTCGGCGACGGCGGCATTGCCGATTGTATGTTTGTGGATATAGGTCTCGTGCGAGAGGTCGAGCAGGTTGTCGTTGACCAGCCGGTAATCCGCATTGAAATGCAGATAGCCGGTCGTTGCGCGCCAATCCGGCGAATCCATCCAGTGCAGATCGGGTATGAGATTCTCGTCGGCGAGGCGGGCTTCCCCCATCCATATCCAGATCAGGGCATGCCGTTCGGCGACGGGAAATTTTCTGACGTTTACGTTCTTCGGCACCTGTTCCTGTCCCGGGACGAACGCGCAGGCGCCATCGGCATCAAACCGCAGGCCGTGATAGCCGCACTCGACAAGCCCGTCGACGGTTTTGCCGGTAGATAGCGGAACCAGGCGGTGAGGGCAGCGGTCTTCCAGTGCCGCGACAACGCCATCCGAGTTACGCCAGAAAATGACGGCCTGGTTCAGCAAAGTGCGGGCAAAAAGGGCTTCCGTTATTTCATGGGCGTGGGCTGCCACATACCAGCAATTTTTCGGGAACATCGGGAGATCCTCTTCTATCTGCCCTGATCTTTCCACATATCGATCAGTGGAGTCTATCGTGTCCCGACAGGTCTCCCTGTCCCGCGATCACCGGGACATTGAGCAACTAGACCTCTGGCCGGTCGCGCACCATGCTTTTTCCAAGGGTATAGATTTCCGCCGGGAACGGGGTCGCCTTGCGGCGTTTGGTATCGAAGTGAAGGCATCGCTGGTCGTTGACGGCGCATATTTCGTCGGTGATGCGATTGATCATCACATTCCAGACATGCAGCCACTTCTCGCTGAAGTCGATAAAGCAGGTTTTGACGATCACGTGGTCGCCGGGATGAATTTCCCGGCGGTAATAGCTGTGTTCCTCTACGGCTGCCATGCCGAGGTTGTTTTCGCGCATGTATCCCGGCGTGATCCCCGCAAAGGTGAACATGAAATAGGCGGATTCGTTGAAAGCCCGGCTGTAATAGCGCACGTTGGCGTGCAGCATGTGGTCGGTTTCCATCGGGTAAAGCATCCCCGAATATCCGGTCTCAAGCCCGGAAAAGCGTTCCATATTAGTCATTTGGTCTTTTTGCACTGCAATATAATTGAAGCGCCCGGGTATCAGATTCCGCTTGCGTCTGTCAAATTCATGGCGAGTCTTGGGGACGCGGATTGTCTGATGCGGCTGTTGTCAGCCCCCGTCAGACGGCGCGCCAGCCTATATCCCGGCGGCAGAAACCCTCTGGCCAGTCAATCCGGTCAACAGCTTTATAGGCGCGTTCCTGTGCCTCGGCGATCGTTGCGGCGTTCGCCGTCACGTTCAGCACACGGCCACCTGAGGCGACGATCTCGCCATCGGCATTTGTGGCGGTGCCTGCATGAAATATCAGAGAGCCCGCAATCTTGGCGGCTTTGTCCAGCCCCCTGATAACCGTGCCTTTTTCATAGGCGCCCGGATACCCATTGGCGGCCATGACGACGGTCAGGGCGGCTTCGTCGAACCAGCGGAGGTCGAAATCCTTCAGTTCGCCGTCGCATGCCGCGATCAGCGCGGGTACGAGATCGGACATCAGCCGGGTCATCAGCACCTGGCATTCGGGGTCGCCGAACCGGCAGTTATACTCGACAAGCTTCGGGCCTTCGTCGGTCAGCATCAGCCCGGCATACAGAACGCCCTGATAGGGGTTTCCATCCGCTTTCATGCCGGCGACGGTCGGCAGGATGATTCTCTCCATCACGGTTGCCGCGATGTCTTCCGTTACGCAGGGGGCCGGCGAATAGGCGCCCATGCCCCCCGTATTGGGCCCTGTGTCGCCATCGCCGACGCGCTTGTGATCCTGTGCGGATGCCAGCGGCAAAACATTCTCGCCATCTGACAAGACAAAGAAGCTCGCTTCCTCGCCTTCCATGAACTCCTCGACCACGACCTCGGCACCGGCATCGCCGAAGGCGTTGCCGCTCAGCATGTCGTCTACGGCGGCGTTTGCCTGATCGACTGTCTCGCAGATGATAACGCCCTTGCCGGCTGCGAGTCCGTCAGCCTTGACGACGATCGGTGCGCCGCGTTCGGCGATAAAAGCTTTTGCCGCATCCGCATCTGTGAACCGTCCATAGGCCGCCGTCGGGATGTCATAGCGGGCGCACAGGTCTTTCATATACCCCTTGGAGCCCTCGAGCACCGCTGCGGCTGCGCTGGGGCCGAAAGCGCGGATATTTTCCGCCTGCAGCCTGTCGGCAAGACCAAGCACCAGCGGAACTTCCGGCCCGATCACGACAAGTTCGACACCGTTCTCCACCGCGAAGGTCACAAGACCGTCAATGTCGTCGGCGGCAATATCGACACATTCCGCGTCCTGGGCGATGCCCGCATTGCCGGGGGCGCACCAGAGCGTATCGACCAGTGGAGAGCCTGAAATCGTCCAGCACAGGGCGTGTTCGCGCCCGCCACCACCGACAACAAGTACCTTCATTCGCGCTTTTCCCGGATTAATCGACACAACATTGGCACACGACTCATCAGATGCCATAAGATGCGAATCGTCATGGCTGATCAATTCTTCGATTCCAGTGAAAAACCCGCCCCCGGCGGTAACCTTGTGGAACTCTCCGTCGGTGAGATTTCACAGGCAATCAAGCAGACGCTTGAGGGCGCTTTCGGACGCGTGCGCGTACGGGGCGAGGTTGGTCGGCCCAACTATCATGGCTCCGGCCATCTGTACTTTACGCTCAAGGATGCCGATGCAGCGATGGATGCCGTCGCATGGCGCGGGACCGTCGGCAAGCTGTCGCTGAAGCTTGAAGAGGGTATGGAGGTCATCGCGACCGGGCGGATCTCCTCGTATCCGAAAAGCTCACGCTATCAGATCGTCGTCGAATCCGTCGAACTGGCGGGAGAAGGGGCGCTCCTCAAGCTGCTGGAAGACCGGCGCAAAAAGCTGGCGGCGGAAGGGCTATTCGATGCCGGGCGGAAGCAGGACTTGCCGTTCCTGCCCGATGTGATCGGTGTGGTTACGTCACCGACCGGGGCGGTGATCCGCGATATTCTGCATCGGCTCGACGACCGGTTTCCACGCCACGTGCTCATGTGGCCGGTTCCCGTGCAGGGCGATGGTGCCGCGGCGAAAATCGCTGCCGCAATAGATGGTTTCAACGCCCTCCCGCCGGGAGGGAAGGTGCCGCGCCCCGATGTGCTGATTGTCGCCCGGGGCGGCGGCAGTCTCGAGGATCTCTGGCAGTTCAATGAAGAGGTCGTGGTCCGTGCTGCGGCGAATTCCACGATTCCCCTGATTTCTGCGGTCGGTCATGAAACCGATACGACATTGATCGACTATGCGTCTGACCGGCGCGCGCCGACACCGACCGCTGCTGCCGAAATGGCGGTGCCGGTGCGGGCCGAATTGCTTGGACAGGTGCTTGATGACGAACGCCGTTTGATTGCAGCGGCCGGGCGGCTGATGGACGACAGGCGCACCCGGATCGAGGGGCTCGCGCGCGGACTTCCCCGGCCGCTTGAACTGCTTGAAGGGGCGATGCAGTCTCTCGACAATCAGACCGAGCGGCTGGCCAACGGAATGGCGGGCCAGATAGAGCGCGCGGGCGCCAGGCTCGCGACGGCAAGCGCCTCTCTGCGCCACCCGCGCGATGTGCTCGACCGTGCTGCGCGGGACATCGCGCAGCTGGATGGACGTCTGATCGGCGGCTTGCGCGCCCTCGTCCGCGACCGTGCGGCAAGATTCGAGGGATTATCTTCCGTCGAGCGTATGACGGGCGGCATTAACCGTTCGATCGCGAACGCGGATGCCGCGCTCAAGTCCTCCGGCCAGTTGCTGAACAGCCTGTCCTATGAACGGGTTCTCGACCGCGGCTTCGCGCTTGTGCGCGATGCCGATGGAGAGCCCCTGATGCAGGCTTCCGCCACCTCCGCCGGTCAGGCGGTATCCATACACTTCTCCGACGGGGATGTCGGGGCGACGATTATGGGTTCCGGCGGCGATCAGGGGGGGAAGAGCCGGCCGAAGGCGGCATCCAGGGCGGCGAAAGCGCCTGGTACTTCCGCCCGCAGCGCGGCAAAGCCCCCGGCGAAACCTGAGGCGGGACAGGGCTCGCTGTTCTGATGTCGAAACTTTCAGCCGCGTTACTCGCGTTTCTGTGGATAACCGGGCCGGCATTGGCGGCGGCGCCGGTACTGAAGGGTGATTTCGTCCAGGGCGGGCTCGTGTTCGGGAAGACGGATCCCGATACGGCCATCAGCCTGAATGGCCGCCTTGTCACCGTCACGCCGGATGGCCGCTTCGTTCTGGGTTTCGGGCGCGACGCGCCGGAAACGGCCATTTTGCAGTCGGTGGGTGCCGATGGGAAACGGCTTGTCCGGACGCTGAAAATCAAAAAGCGGAAATATCGCATCCAGCGCATAAACGGGCTCCCGCCGAAAATGGTCTCGCCGTCTCCTGCCGCCCTGCTGCGCATCAAGGCCGAGGGCAAGGTTATCCGCGATGCGCGGGCGGTTTTTACGCCGGTGGCGCATTTTGCCGGCGGGTTTATCTGGCCCGCAAAAGGACGGATTTCCGGCGTCTATGGCAGTCAGCGTATTCTGAATGGTGAGCCGCGCTGGCCGCATCTGGGCGTCGACATCGCCGCGCCGGCTGGCACGCCCGTTATCGCCGCGGCACCCGGCCGGATTACGCTGGCGAACACCGACATGTATTTTACCGGCGGTACGGTGATTATCGATCACGGGCATGGCCTGTCGACAGTCTATTCTCATTTGAGTGCCGTCATTGCCCGCCTCGGGCAGATGGTCGAACAGGGTGAACTCATCGGAAAAATCGGCTCTACCGGAAGATCGACGGGGGCTCATCTCGACTGGCGCGTTAACTGGTTCCAGGAGCGGCTTGATCCCGCCCTGTTGGTCGGGCCGATGCCGAAATAGGCGTCAGGCGTATTCTCAGTCGGGACGTTTGGGCTTCCTGCCCCAGCGCCGGTGAAACCACATCCACTGATCGGGCCGGTCGACAATCCAGGCGCTGATCCGGTCATTGATCCAGGTTGTCGTTGCCAGAATGTCCGCATTCCGGTCCCCCGTATTCACCGGCGGTCTTGGTTCTTCAAAGGTCACGCGAAAATGGGCAGGTCCCGTGCGTTGGACCCTGACCGGGACGAGAAGCGCATCGTATTTCAGGGCGAGGGCCGCCGGTGCGGACGGTGTCATCGCGTCAACGCCGAGGAACGGCGCTTTTATGCCATCATTCATCCGCACGTCGACCAGCATAATGGTGTTCCCGGAGGCTTTGAGGACCTGGGTAATCCTGCGGGCGCCCTCACGACCCTTCATAATCAGTTCGACGCCGCTCCCGCGCTGCAGGTCGCGAACCCGCGCATCCAGCAGAGGGTTATTGAAAGGGCGGTAGACGACTGTCAGCGGCAGGTCGTGCGTCCTGGCGGCGAGGGTCACCATTTCCCAGTTGCCGATATGCCCAGCGAACAGGATGCCCGATTTGCCGCTAGCGCGAAGCGCGTCCAGATGTTCCGCGCCGACGATCTCGATCCGGCTTTCCTGATCTTCGCGTATTCGATCCAGGTTCCAGTAATCGTTGCTGACGCGGGAAAAATTGTCCCACACGCCAAGGACGATCTCCTCGATCTGGTCCTTCGGCATATCAGGCCAGACGTGGAGAATATTCTCCCGCACGCGGTCGCTCAGCCAGAGCCGTGGTCCGATTGCGCGTCCGAGTTTGCCCAGAAGGTTCGATGCGGTGTTCACGGGCATCCGGATCATAACCGCATAGATCGACCAGATCGCCGCAAATTCGAGGTAGTGCCTGAACTGCGGCTTCTGCCAGAAACGCTCGGAATAGCGCGCCACAATCTATGCTTTCACGGTTGGGGCCGGGGAAAGGGCCGGAGCGAGCAGTCTATCGAGCGCCGCTTCGTCGCGCCATTCCAGCGTCACGCCGAGCGTGCGGATGATGCCATGCGCTTCAGCCGGCAGGCGCACGGCATCTTTTTCCGTGGTGACGGGCACTGCGCCGGCGGCGGCTGCGTCTTCTATTAATTTCATCACCTCGTCGCTGGTGTAGGGGTGATGATCCGCAAATTCCCTGGTTCCCTTCAACTGGCATCCCATACCAGCGAGTGTTTCGAAAAATTTCTCGGGCCTGCCTATCCCTGCAAAGGCGAGGACCGCCGCGCCGGACAGGTCGTCGTCCTGAATCCGGGGCACGAACCTGGCCGCCAGGACAGGCTTTGTGCCGGAAACCGATTGCTCGATGCCGTGGGTATCCGTACCGATGATTGCCAGCGCATCCGCACGTGCAATCGCGTCGCCCAGATGTTCTCGCAATGGTCCGGACGGCATGACGCGTGCGTTCCCGAAGCCGTAGCCGCCATCGACGACCAGGATGGAGATATCTTTGTGCAACGATGGGTTCTGGAAGCCGTCATCCAGGACAATCACCTCGGCGCCGGCCGAAACGGCGGCTCTCGCGCCTGCCACACGATTTCGCGCCACCCATGTTGGCGCATGGCGGGCAAGAAGCAGCGGCTCATCGCCGACCTCGTGCGAGGTATGATGAACGGGATCGACCCGTGTCGGCTCCACGGTCGTTCCGCCATAGCCCCTGCTCAGGAAATGCGGCTTTGCCCCCCGCGCGGACAATCTGTCGGCCACCGACATTGCGACTGGCGTCTTGCCTGCGCCTCCGGCAACGGCGTTGCCGATACAGATCACGGGCACGTCAACGAATTCCGGTATCGTCCGGCGCATCCGGGCGGCGGTGCGGCGGCGCCAGACAGCGCTGGCGGGAGATAAAAGCGCTGCCAGCAGTCCGTCATGGCGCCAGAATTCAGGAGCGCGCATCGCGGGATACCGGTATCGGCTGGGCCGGGGATATACGGTTCAGGATGGGATCAAGATGCGAGAACACCGCGTCGAGAATGCTGAACTTGCCATCAGCCACCGACCGGGCAGCCGAAATGCGGCGCTGACGCAGCCCCGCATTGGTCAGCAGGGTACCGATCTCACGCGCGATTTCCGGTGGGGTTGTCGCAACCGACGAGGCGCCGGCGGCGTTGAGTTCCCCCTCGATCGCGAGGAAATTTTCCATATGCGGCCCGTGGACGATCGCACAGCCGAGCCGGGCAGGCTCGATCGAGTTCTGCCCGCCATGGGGCACCAGCGAGCCGCCGACAAAGGCGATATCCGTCAGCCTGAAAAACAGGCCGAGTTCGCCCATCGTGTCCGCCAGCAGGAAGCCGGTGTTCTTGGGTAATGGCTCGCCCCGGCTGCGGACGCTGACGGCGGCGCCGGATCCGACGAGCCGGGCTTCAATTTCGGCACCCCGCGCCGGGTGTCGCGGCACGATGATGGTGAGGATATCCGGCAGGTTGCGGACGAGTATCCGATGCGCAGCCGCGATCAGTTCTTCTTCGCCGGGATGGGTGCTGAAGGCGAGCCAGCGGGGTCGTGCTGCTGTCGCCGCCTCTAGCGTGGCAAGCGCGTCCGGGTCAGCGGGCAGGGGGTCCGCGGCGAATTTCAGATTGCCGGGGCAGGAGATGCCGGTTGCGCCAAGATCGCGCAGTCTTTCCGCGTCTAGTTCCGTTTGCGCCATACAGAGATCGAAGGTCTCCAATATAGGTCGGATCATCCAGGGGGCACGGCGCCAGCCGCGCCAGGAGCGCGCTGATATGCGCGCGTTCATCAGCATCGCGGGTATGGTGCGTCGCCTCACTTCGGACAGAATCCCTGGCCAGAATTCCGATTCCACCCAAAGAACCAGGTCCGGCTGCCAATGGTCGAGAAACCGCCGGACCCAGGACATCCGGTCGACAGGAACGAACTGATGGGTGACACCCTGAGGCAGACGGTTCTCAAGAAGCCGCGCGGAGCTCACGGTGCCGGATGTCATCAGGACGGATATCTCCGGCCGCTCACGCCGGAGACGTTCGATAAGGCTCAGCATCGAGAGCGACTCGCCGACGCTGGACGCATGAATCCAGACCAGAGGCCCAACGGGGCGCGGCGCAGATGCATCCCCGAAACGCTCGCCGAACCGTTCGGCATCCTCACGCCCGGCGGCGAGTCGTCGCTGCATATACCGGCGAATAAGGGGCCCCGAAGCCCATGTGAGGGCGCGATAGGCGGCGATGCTCATTCAGCGACCCCTTTCGCGGCAAGCTGGGCGGTATTCGGGGCAGGCTCTACCGGGACCACACCGAGTTCTCTGTCGAGAGCGGTCGTCAGCGTGATGAGATCGTTCTCGAGCTTTAAACGAATGACCTCCAGGGCGGTTTCGTCCGCGTCCTGCGGGACCTCTATGGGCTTCCCGAGGCGGACGATGCCGCGGCTGAAAGGCAAGGGCACGACGAAGCGATCCCATGATCCAAGCACCCGCCGTCTTGCCGCGCCATAGGACACGGGCAGCAGGACCGCTCCGGAAAGCCGTGCCGCCGCCGCCGCCCCCGGCGCCGCCCGCATGCGCGGACCGCGCGGTCCGTCCGGCGTGATGCCCAGATACTCGCCCCGCTTGAGGGATCGGACCATCGCCACGAGCGCACCGGCGCCACCGCGAGAGGTCGAACCGGCAATCGTGCCGATACCCAGATGGGCAAGCGTGCGGGAAATAAAAACACCGTCGCGGTGGTGTGAGATAAGAATGCTCATCTTCGCATCGTATTTCCATGCGTTCGGGATCATCAGCATTCTACCGTGCCAGAAACAGGCAATGAACGGGGTCCCGTCCGCCACCAGACGATCGGCGATGTCGATGTTGTCTATGCGCCACTTGCCGGTGGCCCAGACCAGCTGAATATATCGGGCTGCGAGCCAGCTGAGGACCGCGCTGACAGCGGGGCGACGCATGAGCCGGCTTGCGGCGGCCATCGGTCAGGCCTGCGCGGCGGCCGGTGGAACGGCGTCTGGGTTGGCGGTATCCGCATCCACCGCAGCGGGCTTCTCCTTGGCGTTATCACCCGTGAACTGCAGTGTATAGAGGCGCTCGTAGGCGCCTCCCCTGGCCAGCAGCTCGCTGTGGGATCCGGATTCAACAATGCGGCCGTTTTCCATTACGAAAATCGTATCGGCGTCGATAATGGTGGAGAGCCTGTGTGCGATGACGACGGTGGTGCGTCCCCGCTTCAGGCGGGCGAGGGCGGCCTGAACCTGGCGTTCGGTTTCGGTATCGAGGGCCGATGTGGCTTCGTCGAGCAGCAGGATCGGTGCGTCCTTGATCATCGCGCGGGCGATGGCGATACGTTGCCGCTGTCCGCCTGACAGCTTGACGCCGCGTCCGCCGACATGGGTGTCGTAGCCATCCGGCAGGCCGGTGATAAAATCATGTGCGTCGGCATCAACGGCCGCGCGGACAATCTGTTCGTCCGATGCGCCGGGCCGGCCATAGGCGATATTGGCGCGGATCGTATCATCGAACAGGGAAATTTCCTGACTGACGAGACCGATCCCGCGCCGGAGGCTTTCGAGCGTCACGTCCCGAACGTCGTGTCCGTCGACCGTCACGGAACCGCTATTGGCATCGTAGAATCGCGGGATGAGATTAAGGACAGTCGATTTGCCTGCGCCGGACGGGCCGACCAGCGCAACCGTTTTGCCCGCCGGAATGTCGAGATCGATACCGTTCAGGGCGGCCCCCTTGGCATTGTATCGAAACTGGACGTTCGAAAAACGGATATCGCCCCGGATATTGGCCAGCTCTACGGCATCCGGTTTGTCGTTTATCGACGGTGTGAGGTCCAGTACGTTGAAGACACGCTGCGCCGCCGCCAGGCCCTGCTGGAGCGTCGAGTTCAGGTTGGCGATATTCTTCATCGGTTTGTAGGCGGCGAGCAGGGCTGCGAGGAATGAGGCAAGCTCACCGGTGGTCATTGTGCCGTCGATAACCTGCGCGCCGCCATAAAGGATCGCGAGCGCCAGCGCGATGCCGCCGAGGGTCTCCATCAGCGGGCGGCTGATTGCCTGAACACGCGCCGACTTCCGGGACAGCTGGTAGACTTTCTCGATAGAGCTGGTCGCCCGCGCGGTCTCCTGTTCTTCCATGGTGTAGGCCTTGACGTGCCTGGCGCCCTGGAATGTCTCGTCGAGCAGTGTCGTCATCTCCCCGGTTTCGACCTGCGTATTGCGCGAAATTTTGCGCATGCGTTTGCCGATCCGGACAATCGGATAAAGCGCCAGTGGGAAGATCACCACTGTCAGTAGCGCCAGAAACCAGTTGTGAACGATCAGGATCGCAACAAGGAAAATCACCAGCAACGAGTCTTTCACCAGACCGGTCAGTGCCTTGGCGACCGTGTGGCGAAGCATGCCGACATCGTTGATGAAGCGGGAAATGAGCCGGCCGACCGAATTGTCGTTAAAAAACTGCAGGTCCGAGAAAATCATGCCCCGATACATCAGCCGCTGGAGGTTGGCGACCATGCGGTGGCCGATCACCTCCATGTTCACGGCCTCGAAATAACCGGCAATGCCGGATGTGAGGGCGAGGAGAATAATTACGCCGGGCAGCAGATAAAGCATCTGCCGGTCGCGGGAGACAAGCACCTGATCGACCACGTCTTTGAGTAGATAGATCATTGCAGCCGACGAAGCTGCAACGAAGACCATGCAGATAAATGTCAGCCCGATCCGGCCACGCTGGGGCCACAGCTGGTCTTTCGCCAGCCGCCGGACGAGGGCGTCGGACGTTGCATGCGCGTCGTCGATAAGTTCGTGGCCCCGATCGGGCGCCTGAACAGGTTCAGCCAAGGGAGCGTGTTCCGTTTCGCGTAAGGGTAATACCGGGAATCAGAATACCATGCCCGGCGAATCCGGCCAATTGTTTGATATTCCAACAGGAACCGGAGGGTTGATCGATCAGACGCCCGCGACCGTCAGTCCGTCGACCCGGATCGTGGGGGCATCGGTGCCATAGCGGAACTTGAGGTCGTTCGCCGGTACCAGATTGGCGAACATATCCTTCAGATTGCCGGCAATGGTCATTTCGCTGACCGGGTAGGTAATCTCGCCATTTTCGATCCAGAACCCGGTGGCGCCGCGGCTGTAATCGCCGGTGATCATATTGATCCCCATGCCGATCAGCTCGGTGATGTAAAAGCCGTTTTCGATGTCGGCCATCAACTCCGCCGGAGACTGGCCGCCGGCCTCCATATAGAGATTGGTGACAGACGGTGACGGCGGCGACGACGTGCCGCGGGATGCATGGCCTGTCGATTCAAGGCCGAGCTGGCGTGCTGAAGACAGGTCGAGCACCCAGGTGGTCAATACGCCGTTATCGGCAAGTGCGCGGCGCCGGTTCGCCAATCCTTCGCCGTCAAAAGGCTTGGAGCGGAATCCCCGCGGCCGGTGCGGATCGTCGATGATGTTCACGCCGTCCGAGAATATCTTTTTACCCATCGAATTCTTGAGAAACGACGTGCCACGCGTGATGGAGGAGCCGTTGATTCCACCTGCGTAATGCCGGATCAACCCGCCCGATACGCGCGGATCGTAAACCACCGGAACCTGCTGGGTATTCACCTTCCGGGCATTCAGGCGTTTCACGGCCCGTTCGCCCGCATTACGGCCGATCTCGGCGGGATCTTCCAGATCGGAATAGTAAACGGCCGATGTGTAATCGTAGTCCCGCTCCATGGCCGTGCCTTCGCCGGCAAGGACCGATGCCGAGAGGCTATGACTGGATGTCGAATAGTTCCGGGCGAGGCCGTTGGTCGCCGCGATGGCGATCTCGGCCCGGCTCCAGCCGGTTTCGGCTCCCTCGGTATTGGTCACCCCGGCCACGCCCCTGGCGGCGTCTTCCGCGATCTTTGCAGCCTCGATCATCGCTTCGTTTGACGGCTCTGTATCGTCGCAGATATCGATCACCGGCGGATTGGTGACGAGCTGTTCCGGGTCCGCGAGACCGCAATAGGGATCTTCCGGCGCCGCTTTCGCCATGGCGACGCAGCGCTCGACCACCTCGTTCAGCGTCGACGGATCGAAATCGGTGGAAGATACCATCGCCTGCTTTTTGCCGATCAGCACGCGGAGCCCAAGATCGTTGCTTTCCGCGCGTTCCAGCTTTTCCAGCTCGCCCATTCGGCAGGAGACCGACAAGGATGCGGCGTTGTAAACCACAGCATCTGCCGCATCGGCCCCGGCTTTTTTCGCCGCGGCGAGAAGGTCGGACAGAAGGTTCAGTTGGTTATATGCGTCGGCCATGCGTTGCTACCCGTCTATTTCTGTTCGTCGGTTGATTTCCAGATCGGCGCGCCGCTTCCCGGCAGGCCGTATTCCTGCCACCTGCGCGTGACCTCGTTGATAATATCGTCGGACATGCGGATTTTACGGCCCCAGTCCCGTGTCGTTTCCGGCGGGATTTTTGCGGTCGCGTCGATCCCCATCTTCGATCCAAGCCCTTCGACCGGCGATGCGAAATCGAGATAATCAATCGGCGTGTTTTCGATCATCGTCACATCGCGCGCCGCATCCACGTTTGTCGAAATCGCCCAGATCACATCGTCCCATTTCCGCGCGTCGATATCGTGATCCACGATAATGATGAACTTGGTGTACATGAACTGCTTGAGATAGGACCAAACGCCCATCATGACACGCTTTGCGTGACCCGGATAAGCTTTGCGGATCGACACGACGGCGACGCGATAGGAGCAGGCCTCCGGCGGTAGCCAGAAATCGACGATTTCGGGGAATTGCTGCACCAGCAACGGAATAAACACATCGTTCAGCGCGCGACCGAGAACTGAGGGCTCATCGGGCGGGCGGCCGGTAAATGTCGTCAGGTAGATCGGGCTGCTGCGCATTGTAATTGCGGACACGGTAAAAACCGGGAACGGCTCGGCGGCGTTGTAATAGCCTGTATGGTCGCCATAAGGGCCTTCAAGCGCAGTGTCGCGCAGCGAAACATGGCCCTCGATCACGATTTCGGCTTCTGCCGGCACTTGTAACGGGATCGTTTTGCAGTCCACGAGCGCCACTTTCTGGCCGCGCAGCAGACCTGCGAACTGGTACTCGGACATGGATTCGGGTACGGGGGCGACCGCGGCGATAATAGTCGCCGGGTCGGCGCCGATAACGGCGGCGGCGGGAATGCTTTCCGCGCCGGCATTGGCTGCATCGCTTGCATGGTGCGCGCCGCCGCGATGGGCGAGCCAGCGCATGATGGTTGTATCGCGCCCCGTCACCTGCATCCGGTAAATGCCGACATTGGGCTTGCTGTTCCTGCCGGCCGTAACGACCAACGGCCAGGTGATCAGCGGTGCCGGCTCGTTCGGCCAGCACATCTGGATCGGGAGTTTCGCGAGGTCGATATCGTCACCGGTGAACACGACTTCCTGGCAGGGCGCACGGGAGACGGTCTTCGGCTTCATCGCCATGACGGTCTTCAGCAATGGCAGCATCTCGACGGCCTCGCGCCAGCCGCCGGGCGGCTCGGGCTGGCGCAGGAACGCCAGCTGCTCGCCGAATTCGCGAAGCTGTTCGGGCGTCTTGTCCATGCCCCAGGCGACCCGCTCGACCGTGCCGAAAAGATTGGCCAGCACCGGCATCGCGCAGGGATTCCCGTCGCCATCGTGCACGTTCTCGAACAGGACAGCGGGGCCTTCTTCGGCCAGCAGCCGGGTCTGTATTTCGGTCATCTCCAGGCGTGTCGATACCGGCGCCGAGACGCGCACCAGCCTGCCTTCGGATTCAAGGCGGTCGATATAGTCGCGGAGATTGGCATAGGCCATGGTCGGGCGGTTCTGCCCGAAGGCGCGATAAGGGTCAAGCAGGACAATTCGCCATCTGTACACAGGCGGCGGATTCGGGCTCAATACCGCCCATGCACGATCCTGTCGCCCACGCCAAAACCTATCCCTTTCCCGTCCCCGGACGCTCCTACGTGTTCCGGAACGGGCAGCCGCATGATCTTGAGGATCACGGTTTCGACCGCACAGGGCGCACGCCTGTTCTGGCCGCCGGATCGAACCAGTCGCATGAGCAGCTTGCGCGCAAATACAGTGTGTTGCCCGGGCATGTTGAAATCCCGGTCCAGCGTGGCTTGCTGGACGGTTTCGATTCCGCCTATGCCGCGCATCTTGCAGGCTACGGCTCGGTGCCGTCGACGTTTTGCCCCTCGCCGGGGACCCGGGTGACGACGTATGTGCTGTGGCTGGACGACGCGCAGCTCAACCGGATGCACGAGACGGAACGGAACTACACCTATGACCGGCTGGACGAGGTCCGGGTAGAAATAGACGACTCGGGAGAGGTTATCGATAAGGCATTCGCCTATACCGCCGTTGTCGGCTGCCTGAGCGTTGATGGCGCGCCCGTCGCCCTGGCGGAGATCGGCGCCGAAGGCCGCGTGCTGCGCGCCATGAGCCAGCCTGAAATGCTCGATCACGTTCGCCGGCGGTTGGACCCCGATGCGCAGCTCGACGCATTCATCCGGGCGCATATCGAGGACGAAGCCCTGCGCCGGGAACGCACTCTCGCGTTGTCGGCGGATTCGCTGCCGCTGGTTTTCGAACGGACCGTGATCGGCGGATGCTGACTGCTTCTATTCCGCCGCCTCGTTTTCCACCGCCGAAATACGCGCCGCGCAGAACTTGAATTCGGGAATTTTGCCGTCCGGATCGAGGGCGGGGTTGGTCAGCAGGTTGGCCGCCGCTTCGACGTAGCAGAACGGAATAAAGATCATGCCGACGGGCACGTCGCGGTCGGCGCGCGCTTTCAGCTCGATCGCGCCGCGCCGGGTCTCGACCCGGATCGTGTCGCCCGCTTTCATGCCGCGGCGACCTAGTTCCCGGGGCGACAGATTTGCCGTTGCTTCGGGTTCTATCCGGTCGAGGACATTGGTCCGGCGCGTCATTGATCCTGTATGCCAGTGCTCCAGCACGCGGCCCGTCGTCAGGATGAGCGGATAGTCGTCATCCGGTACTTCATCCGGCGGCAGCACATCCGCGGGAACGAATCTGCCGCGGCCGTTTTTCGTCGGGAATCCCTCGCGGAAGATGATTTCCTGGCTGACGCCGTCTTGATCGACCGGATAGGTGACCGAGCTTTCATTCACCAGCCGTTCCCACGTTATGCCGTTCTTCGACGGCATACAGGCTGCGAGTTCTGCGAATACCTCGTCGGGTCCACTATAGTTCCAGTCAAGCCCGATGCGGCGGGCGATCTCCTGGATGATCCATAAATCCTGCTTTGCCTCTCCCGGCAGCGGCAGGGCTTTTCGACCGAGCTGCACCTGACGGTTCGTATTCGTGAACGTGCCGTCCTTTTCAGGAAAAGCACTTGCCGGCAGGACGACATCGGCGAGGGCGGCGGTCTCGGTCAGGAAAAGATCCTGCACGACCAGATGGTCGAGCGCGGCGAGCGCCCTCCGGGCATGGCTGACATCCGGGTCGGACATGGCCGGGTTTTCGCCCATGATATACATCGCGCGGATGTCTCCGGCATGGATAGCGCCCATGATTTCAACCACCGTCAATCCGGGATCGGGACTGAGCTCCGTATTCCAGAACGCCTCGAATCTGGCGTGGATGTCTTCGGCCCCGACTGCGAGATAATCCGGGTAAAACATGGGGATCAGGCCGACATCGGATGCGCCCTGTACATTATTCTGGCCGCGCAGCGGATGGAGCCCCGTGCCCGGGCGGCCGACATGGCCGGTCATCAGGGCGAGGGAAATCAGGCACCGGCAATTGTCGGTGCCGTGCACATGCTGCGAAATGCCCATGCCCCAGAAGATGATGCTTTTCTGCGCGGTCGCGTATTTGCGCGCGACCATTCGGATTGTTTCCGCGTCGATACCGCAGATGCCGGCCATTTTTTCCGGTGGAAAATTTTTGACGTGCTTTTTGAGGTCTTCGAAGCCCTCGGTATATCCTTCGATATAGTTTTCGTTCGTGAGGCCCTCTTCGATGATGACATGCATCATCGCGTTCAGCAGCGCGACGTCGCTGCCGCCCTTGAACTGCAGCATGTGGGTGGCATGGCGCGACAGCGCCTGACCGCGCGGATCCATGACGATGAGCGTGGCGCCGTTCTTCACGGCGTTTTTGAAGAACGTTGCGGCGACAGGATGATTGACGGTCGGGTTTGCGCCGATGACGACAATAACATCCGCGTTCTCGCAATCGTAGAACGGTGCGGAGACGGCGCCGGAATTGACGGTTTCCATCAAGGCGGCGACCGAGGATGCGTGACACAGGCGTGTGCAGTGATCGACATTATTGGTGTGAAAACCGGTGCGGACCAGCTTCTGGAACAGATAGGCTTCCTCGTTCGACCCCTTGGCGGAACCGAATCCCGCAAGGGCATTGCCACCGCGTTCGTCGATGACTTTTTTAAGACCCGATGCTGCGAAGTCGAGTGCCTCATCCCATGTCGCTTCCCGGAAATATTCCAGCGGATTGGCGGGATCAAGCTGAACGGAAGGGTCTTTGGCGACGCTATCCTTGCGGATCAGTGGTTTGGTCAGCCGGTGCGGATGATGGATATAGTCGAAGCCGAACCGGCCTTTGACGCAAAGCCGGTTGTGGTTCGACGGTCCGTCGCGGCCTTCGACGAACAGCAGCTTGTCGTTCCTGATATTGTAGGTCAGCTGGCAGCCGACGCCGCAATAGGGACACAGCGAATCCACCTTGCGGTCCGGTTGAATCCGCCCTTCCGGCGCAGCGACAGTCGCGGGGAGCAGGGCGCCGGTCGGGCAGGCCTGTACGCATTCACCGCAGGCAACGCAGGTACTGTCGCCCATCGGGTCGTCGAAATCGAAGACGATTTTTGAATGTGCACCGCGATGGGCCATGCCTATCACGTCGTTGACCTGCACGTCGCGGCAGGCGCGGACACAGAGCGTGCAATTGATGCAGGCGTCCAGATTTACGGCCATTGCCGGGTGTGAAAGATCGGGGCCGGGTGTCAGGCGCGCCGGAAAGCGACTGTCCTGGACGCCAAGCCTGTCGGCCCATTGCCAGAATTTCGAGCCCGCATCATGGGCCCGGTCGCGGGGCGGTTGGTCGGCGGCGAGAAGCTCAAACACCATGCGGCGAGAGGATTCTGCGCGTTCGGTGGCGGTGCTGACGACCATCCCGTCAGTCGGTTTTCTGATGCAGGATGCAGCGAGGGTTCGTTCGCCTTCTATCTCGACCATGCAGGCGCGGCAATTGCCGTCTGGAGCGTAGCCGGGTTCAGGTGCGTAGCAAAGATGGGGTATGTCCGTGCCTTCGCGCTGCGCAACCTGCCAGATGGATTCGCCCGGCTGCGCGGTGACGTCTCGTCCGTCCAGCGTGAAGGTGACTTCGGTATTGCTTCCGTCCAGCGGCATAAATCGGTGCTTTCTTACTTTACGTCTTGGGGAAAGTGCCGGAAGACGGACAGTAATCCGTTCGGCGCCGCCTGTCCGAGACCGCATATAGATGCGTCTCTCATGGTGCGGCTGAGCTCTTCGAGAAGATCCTGATTCCAGTTCTCTTGCGACATCATTTTGGCCGCCTTTTCGCACCCTGCACGACACGGCGTGCACTGGCCGCAGGACTCGTCTTCGAAAAACTTCATCAGGTTAAGCGCGGCGTCGGCGGCACTATCCTGCTCCGACAGGACAACGACGGCGGCCGATCCGATCAGGCAACCGTGTTCCTCAAGCGTCCCGAAATCGAGAGGAAGGTCGCTCTTGGACGCTGGCAGAATTCCGCCAGAAGCGCCACCGGGCAGGTAGCCTTTGAGTGTGTGCCCCTCGGCCATCCCGCCGCAATATTCTTCGATCAGCTCGTGCAGCGTGATCCCGGCACCGGCGATTTTAACGCCCGGTTCGCGCACTCTGCCGGAGACGGAAAACGTGCGGATTCCCTTGCGGCCGTTTCGCCCGTGTCCGGCGAACCAGTCCGCGCCCTTTTCCAGCACGTCGCGTACCCAGAAAAGCGTCTCGACATTGTTGATAAGTGTCGGCCGGCCAAAAAGCCCCACTTCGGCGGCAAAAGGCGGGCGGTGGCGCGGCAGTCCGCGCTTCCCCTCGATGCTCTCGAGCATGGCCGATTCCTCGCCGCAGATATAGGCGCCCGCGCCACGCCGCAGATGCAGCGTTCCGGGTTTCAGAAGGTCTGTTCTCTCAAGCTTTGCAATTGCACCCAGCAATATCTGGCGCGCTGCCGGATATTCGTCGCGCAGGTAAATAAAACATTCCTCGGCTTCCACCGCCCACATGCCAATCAGGACGCCTTCCAGAAACCGGTGAGGGTCGCTCTCGATGAAATAGCGGTCTTTGAATGTGCCGGGCTCGCCTTCGTCTGCATTCACTGCCATCAGACGCGGCTTCGGGAAATCGGAGACGATCCGCCATTTGCGCCCCGTCGGAAAACCTGCCCCGCCGAGCCCGCGAAGATCGGATTCTTCCAGCCCTGAAATCACGGTTTCGCGGGTGAGCTGCCCCGACAGACATTCCTTCAGCGTCCTGTAGCCACCTTCGTGCAGGTAGGTGTCGTAATCTATATGACCCGGAATTGCGGGCGTTGTGGTCTTGTTCGACACCGCGGCCGCGACACGCTCGGGCGTCGCGGCAAAAACCTGGTTCTGGCCGACGGCAGCGACGGGCGCCCGGTCGCAGGCGCCCATGCAGGGTGCTGCCAGCACGCGAACCGTGTCGCCGAACCGGTTTTTCAGATTTGTAATCAGTTCCTGCGCGCCGGCGAGATCGCAGGCGATGGAGTCGCAGGTCCGGATGGTGATTTCGGGCGTTGGGGCGTCGCCGTCCCCGAGCACGTCGAAGTGGTGATAGAACGTTGCGGTTTCATACACTTCTGCCATCGCGATACGGAACTCATCGGCGAGCGCGACAAGATGGGCCGGCGAAAGGCAGCGATATTCGTCCTGGATCAGGTGCAGCGCTTCGATCAGCAGATCTCGCCGCCGCTCCATGTCGCCAAGCAGGGCGGCGACTTCGGCCGCGGCATCGGGGTCGGTCTGACGACCCTTTGGCTCAGCAGATCCCTTGCCGCCTTTGCCGGGGCCGCGAAATTTCAGAATGCCGGTATTGCCATCAGCCATCTAGTTCGTCTTCCCTAACGGTGACAAGATCAACGACATCGCCGTTGATCAGGTGCTTTCCGGCATTCTCGAAATTTACTGTGACCCGCATGCCATCCACCGATTGCACCTGGCCAATACCCCAGTCTGCCTGCGACGGATGCCGCACCAGTGCGCCGGGACTAAGATTGTGAAACATTTGCCAAGCTTTCCATTTACTTAGATCAATTTACAGGAAATTACGCATTCGTTAATAACGTGTCGGTTTGTTAGACAACTCAATTCGCTGCTGCAGGCGGTGCATCGCTGACGAAAGAGGAAATTCTATGTCTTACATGATTGATCTTCGGGTGCTCGAACTTTTGTGTTCACGGATCTGTCACGACCTGATCAGCCCGGTGACCGCGATAAACAACGGTATGGAACTGCTGGACGACGATCCGGGCGACATGCTGAACGATATACGCGATTTGCTCATGAATAGCGCGTCCGAGGGTGCCGGAAAGCTGCAGTACTTCCGGCTGGCATATGGTCTTGGTGGCGACCCCGACGGTGAAATCGGCATTGGATCGGCGGCGGATCTGACGGTTCGCCTCGAAAAGCACGAAAAATCGTCGATTACCTGGCCCGCGGACCGCGAACGCATGTTGCCCCGCCTGACAATCAAATCTGCCATGAATATGGTGCTGATGGGGATTGAGGCTCTGCCACGTGGCGGGGAGATAACGGTGTCTTTCAATGATGGCGGCATTCAGGTCGTTGCCGCCGGGCAGGGCGCCAGGGTCGAAGAAGACAGCCTGAAGACTCTCACCGAGGGAACGTCTGTGGAAACGGTCACCCCTCGGTCGATACAGACTTTTTTCACCGGCCAGGTCGTTGCTGCGGCGGGCGGTGTTCTCAAAGTCGATGCTGGCGAAACCGATAAAGTGATGCTCAGCGCCGTCTTTGCAGCCTGATACCGCCAAAACCGCAGAAAACCGGGAGTTGCCGTAGTCATACGCTTTACCGGATTTTAATTAAATTGCCCGATATTGCTTCATCGGCAGGACACCATGTGCTGTTGAAACAAGTTATAGCCGTTAGGGACGGGGCGATTTATGGACGATCTTCTTACAGAATTTCTTACCGAAACTGTCGAAAGCCTTGATAATCTGGACGTTGAAATCGTCCGGTTGGAGCAAAATCCGAACGACCCGGAACTGCTCGGCAATATTTTCAGGCTCGTTCATACGATCAAGGGAACGTGCGGTTTTATCGGTCTGTCGCGTCTCGAGTCAGTCGCACATGCGGGTGAGAATGTGCTCGGCAACTTCCGCGAAGGTGTTCAGGAGGTCACGCCGGAAGCGGTCAGCCTGATCCTCGCCGCTCTCGACCGGATCAAGGAAATCGTCGCCGTCCTAGAAGAGACAGAGGCAGAACCGCCTGGCGACGACAAGGAACTGATCGCCCAGCTGGACGCGATGTATCGCGCCGGGAAGGAAGGCGGTGCTGCGCCAGCGCCTGCAGAGGCCCCTGAGGCGGCACCTGCAGATGAAGTCGTTGCCGAAGCGCCCGCAGCCCCCGCAGCCGAAGCCCCCGCGGCTGGCGGTTCCATCTATGAACGTGCCGGTGCGACGTCGGCAATCGATGCCGCGATTGAGCTTATGTACAGCAAGGTGATGGCCGACGAGGAACTGGCGCCGCTTTTTGCAGGCGTCGATATGGCACGGATGCAGGGCCACACTGTCGAATATATGATCAAGGCATTCGGCGGCCCCGACGATTATTTCGGTGATGCGCTTAAACCCTTCTTCGCACAACTTGCGCAGAACGGCTTCAGCGGTCCGCATTTCAACAAGGTCGGAGATCATCTTGCCGCGGCAATGGCGTTGCTGGAAATCGATAGCGCCGTTATCGACGATGCGATGATGGTTTTTGCTGCTTCCGAAGGCGAGTTCGTCCCGGGCGTCATATCGGCAGACACCCCGGCCGAGGTCGAAGGCGACGGCGACGAGGAAGAAGCCGCAGTCGCGGAAGCCAAATCGGAGAAGAGCGAAAAGTCTTCGTCTAAGGAAACCTCTATTGCCAATCAGTCGATCCGCGTAAATGTGGAACTGCTTGAAAACCTGATGACGACCGTCAGTGAACTGGTGCTGACGCGCAACCAGTTGTTGCAAATGGTCCGTCATCACGAAGACAGCGAGTTCAAAGTTCCGCTCCAGCGGCTCAGCCACGTCACGACCGACCTGCAGGAAGGGGTAATGAAGACCCGTATGCAGCCGATCGGCAATGCCTGGAACAAGCTGCCCCGTATTATCCGCGATCTTGGCAATGACCTTGATAAGAAGATCGAACTGAAAATGCTCGGTGCGGATACCGAACTGGATCGTCAGGTTCTGGAGATGATCAAGGATCCGTTGACCCACATGGTCCGCAATTCCGGTGATCACGGTCTTGAAGGGCCGGCCGATCGTGTGACGGCCGGAAAGCCCGAAACCGGCACCGTCACGCTGAATGCCTATCATGAAGGCGGACATATCATTATCGAAATCTCGGATGATGGCCGGGGCATCAATATCGCGAAGGTAAAGGAAAAGATTCTGGCGAACGGGCTCGCTACAGAAGCTGAACTGGAGAGCTACTCCGATCAGCAGATTCAGCAGTTCATCTTCAAGGCCGGCTTCTCGACCGCCGAAAAAGTGACGAACGTTTCCGGTCGCGGCGTTGGCATGGATGTCGTTCTGACCAATATCGAGAAGATCGGCGGCCAGATTGAACTGCGGTCCGAAGAAGGGAAGGGATCGACATTCATCATCAAGATTCCGTTGACCCTGGCGATCGTGTCGGCCCTGATCGTGCGTTGCGGAACCGAGAAATTCGCCATTCCGCAGCTTAGCGTGGTCGAACTGGTCCGTGTTTCCAATGCGTCGGATCATCGGATAGAGAAAGTCAACGAGACCCCGGTTCTTCGTTTGCGTGACCGGCTGTTGCCGCTTGTCTCGTTGCCAAATCTCCTGAATCTCGGACCCGATGAGCTTCTTAGCGCCATCAAGCCCGAAGACAAGAAGGTCGCTATCGATACGGGAGATTCAGGCGTTTCCGAGCAGTCGGAGAAAGCCGAAGAGGCTGTCGGGAACGGCATGACCGACGAGAACGGCGACAGCTTTATCGTAGTCGCCCAGGTCGGGCCCTACACATTCGGTATCGTGGTCGACGCGGTCTACGACACCGAAGAAATTGTCGTGAAGCCCGTTGCCCCCATTCTCAGGGACATCAGCGTTTACTCCGGTAACACGATTCTTGGCGACGGTAGCGTGATCATGATTCTGGATCCGAACGGTATCGCGACGGCCACCGGGAATATTTCGGCGACCAACCCGACCGAACAGGAAAATACTGCGAAGAATAATACCGATCGCAATGAGCGTACCGCGTTGTTGGTGTTCCGTGCAAGCACGGGTGAGCCAAAGGCCGTACCGCTCGCATTGATTGCCCGGCTTGAAGAAATTGAGGCCGAGAAGGTCGAGATTTCGGACGGCCAGTTGGTCGTCCAGTATCGCGGTCAGTTGATGCCGCTACTTCCCGTGACCGATACATTCGAGCGTCGAACCGAGGGCCGCCAGCCAGTCCTGGTCTTTACGGACCGCCACCGGAGCATGGGGCTGATGGTCGACGAGATTCTCGACATCGTCGAGGAAAATCTGAACATCGAAATCAAGACCGATAACAAGGGTGTTCTCGGCAGCGCCATCGTCGATGGGAAAGCCACCGAAATCATCGATGCCTCCAGCTATTTGACCCGTGCTTATCATGATTGGTTCGGCAGAACCAATGAGAGCAGCGAGTCCGGAAATACGAGTGGACGCATTCTGTTGATCGATGACAGCCCGTTCTTCCGCAATCTGATGGCGCCATTGCTTCGCGCCGCGGGTTACGACGTGCTGACGGCTGAAAATGCTGACGATGCACTGACCATGCGGGATGCCGGCGAGGTCTTCGACGTGATCGTCAGCGATATCGAAATGCCGGGCATGGATGGTTTCGATCTTGCCCGGGAAATTCGCGAAAAAGGTGCATGGGCAAAGACACCGATAGTGGCCCTTTCGTCGCGGACATCACCGGCGGACATCGCCGCTGGGCGTGAAGTCGGCTTTGTCGACTACGTGCCTAAACAGGATCGCGAGGCGCTTCTCGAGTCCCTGTCGAACACTATCGTGAAGATGAAAGGCGCAGCATGACCGCAAAATCCAGAAAATCAGCCAAGGGTGCCGGGCACGATACCGGTGCGACGCGAGAGTTCGTGACCGCCTCGATCGGAGATCAGCTTTGCGGCATCGCCGTATTGCAGGTCCAGGATGTGCTGGCACCCCAGCGCATTACGCCAATTCCCCTGGCCCCGCCGGAGGTTTCAGGTTCCCTCAATCTGCGCGGACGCATCGTGACTGCAATCGACCTTCGCATTCGGATGGGGTTGCCGCCGCGCGACGAGGATGAGCGCACGATGAGCATCGTCGTCGAGCATCAGCACGAACTGTACAGTCTGATCGTCGACGACGTCGGCGACGTCCTCAAAGTGTCCGAGAAAAACTTCGAACGGAACCCTGCGACGCTTGATGCGCTGTGGCGCACCTATAGCGAGGGTGTTTACCGGCTCGAAGAGGGTTTGCTTGTCGTACTCGATGTTTCGACCCTTCTCTCGTTTAACTCGAACGAAGAAGCGGCCTGAAGATTCCAGCCTGAAAGAGTGCCATGAAATCCTGTCTCGTCGTTGACGACTCCAAGGTCGTCAGAATGGTAGCGCGAAAAATTCTCAAGGATCTCGAATTTGAGATTGTCGAGGCTGTTGACGGCAAAGACGCCTTGCAGAAATGTGGCGACCGGATGCCAGATGCTGTTCTGCTCGACTGGAGTATGCCGATTATGAACGGTATCGATTTCCTGCGGCAGATGAGAACGCTGCCGGGGGGGCAGGATCCTGTCGTTGTGTTTTGTACGACTGAGAATGACGAGGCCCATATCCGCGAAGCGATCACGGCCGGCGCCAACGAATGCATAATGAAGCCGTTCGATGGCGTTGTCGTGGAATCCAAATTTTCCCAGACCGGGCTAATCTGATGACCGTCGTCCCGGCCATATCAGCAACGTCTGGTGAGCCCGCCGTTGCCGGTCCTTTGACGGTAATGATCGTGGACGACTCCGCCGTTATTCGCGGTATTTTCCGTCGCACGCTTGAGGCCGAACCGACCATCGAGGTCGTGGCATCGGTGTCCAATGGACAGCAGGCGATCGACGCACTGGCCAAACGGCCTGTTGATGTTGTCGTGCTCGATATCGAAATGCCGGTAATGGACGGGATGACCGCCCTTCCGAAACTGTTGGAACTTGTGCCTGGCGTGAAGGTGATTATGGCGTCTACGTTGACCGAGAAGAATGCGGAGATCAGCCTGGAAGCTCTCCAGAAGGGAGCCGCCGACTATATTCCGAAGCCGACGGCAAAATATGAAATTCACTCAGCAGATTCATTCAAGCGGGAGCTTGTCGAGAAAATCAAAGCCCTCGGCGGTAAAACCGTCAGGACGCCTAAGAAAGTTCAGTTGACTGCGGATCGTGTGCCTTCAGCTACACCGAAAGTTGCAGCGGCCCCTGTCGCCCCGCGGCCCGTCTCGAAGGTGGCGCCAAGGATAATTGCAATCGGCAGTTCTACGGGTGGTCCGCAGGCGCTCTTCAAAGTGTTCGAGGGGCTCAAGGGGCAGATCGATCATCTGCCGGTGGTTATCGCGCAACACATGCCGAAGGCCTTCACCGGGATACTCGCCGAGCACCTGTCGAAGGTGGCGAAGGTGCGGTGCGGCGAAGGTGTCGATGGCGAAGCGCTTGAGGCCGGACGGATCTACATCGCCCCCGGGGATTATCATATGTATGTCGAGAAATCCGGCACAGGCCATTTGATACGGCTCAATCAGGATCCGCCGGAAAACTACTGTCGCCCATCGGTAGAACCTCTGTTCAGAAGTGTTGCGAGGGAATTTGGTCCTGCGACCCTGGCCCTGATGCTCACCGGGATGGGACATGACGGCCTGACGGCATCCGAGACCCTGGTAGATGCCGGTGCGACCCTCATTGCACAGGATGAAGCAAGCAGTGTGGTGTGGGGTATGCCCGGCGCTGTAGCGAATGCAGGTCTCTGTTCGGAAATTCTGCCAATCGACAAAATAGCCCCGTGTGTAATCAATCTGATGCGGAGAATCTGAACATGAATCCGCAGGATTTTGAGTACCTCAAGGAATTTCTGAAGACCCGTTCCGGAATCGTATTGTCTGCCGACAAGCTCTATCTCGTCGAGAGTCGATTGACGCCCGTTGCACGGGATCTCGGAATGTCCGGTATCGACGAACTGATCGCGGCGTTACGCAAGACCGCGGACGAGAGCCTGAAGACGAAGATTACGGATGCGATGACCACCAATGAGTCGTTTTTCTTCCGGGATCAGACGCCATTCGACAATCTGCGGGATCATGTACTGCCGCCGATGGTTGCCGCCCGAAAAGCGAAGGGGCAAAACCGCATCCGAATTTGGAGCGCAGCGTGTTCCAGTGGGCAGGAGCCCTACACGATCGCGATGATGCTGCTCGAGAACAAGGCGAAATTCGGCGACATGTCTTTTGAAATTCTGGCCACCGATCTGTCGACCGAAATCGTCGAGAAAGCAAAAGAGGGGGCGTATTCCCAGTTCGAGGTTCAGCGTGGTTTGCCGATCCAGCTGCTGGTGAAATATTTCACTCAGAAAGACACATCCTGGCAGATTTCTGAAGACATCCGAAAAATGATCCGTTTCCAGACTTTCAATCTGCTCGATAGCTATGGCGTTCTCGGTAAGTTCGATATCATTTTCTGCCGTAACGTCTTGATCTATTTCGATCAGGACACGAAAGGCGCAATCCTCGGCCGGATGGCTGATATCTCGGCGCCTGATGCTTCGCTTTTCCTCGGCGGCGCCGAGAGTGTTATCGGCATCTCTTCGGATTATCAGCCTGTCAGCGGCGTACGCGGGGTTTATCAGCTTGCGTCCAGTGCGGCCGCCGCCCGTCCGGCGCCGATCTCGGCTGCCCGCAACGGCTGACGCCATTCAGTAGAATACAGTTTCCGGTTCGACGGATGGGACGGTTCCAGGCTGAGCCGTATCTTTGCGGCCGGTGGGAATGACAAAGGCATAAAAAAAGACCGGCAATTTTGCCGGTCTTTCTTTTGAGTTCGGTTGGGAAGGGGCTTTTGCGTCAGGCAGTTGCCCGCGTCGGCTCTTCCTCGGTGCTGATGGTTGTCGTGTCTTCGAGCGGATCGCGCAGAACGTAGCCGCGACCCCATACGGTCTCGATATAGTTTTCGCCGCCCGTTGCGGTCGAGAGTTTCTTGCGCAGCTTGCAGACAAAGACGTCGATGATCTTTAGTTCCGGTTCGTCCATTCCCCCATAGAGATGGTTCAGGAACATTTCCTTCGTCAGGGTCGTTCCCTTGCGGAGAGACAGAAGTTCGAGAATACCGTATTCCTTGCCGGTGAGGTGCAGCGGTTGTCCGTTCACTTCGACCGTACGGGTATCGAGGTTGACGGCGATCTTGCCGGTCCGGATGATCGATTCCGAATAGCCTTTCGACCGGCGCACGATCGCCTGGATGCGGGCAACCAGTTCACCCTTGTCGAAGGGTTTGGTCAGGTAATCGTCAGCACCGAAGCCGAGGCCTTTGACCTTCTGATCGGGCTCGGAAAGCCCCGAGAGGATCAGGATCGGGGTTTTCACCTTGGATGACCGCAGTCGTCTCAGGACCTCGTATCCGTCCATATCGGGAAGCATCAGGTCGAGAATAATCAGGTCATAATCGTAAATTTTCCCGATTTCGAGACCGTCCTCGCCGAGATCCGTGCAGTCGCAAATGTACCCTTCGGACTTCAGCATCATTTCGATGGTTTTCGCTGTCGAAGTATCGTCTTCGACCAGAAGTACTCTCATGAAATTCCCCCGGACTGAGCGAACAGTCCCTTAACCGAATTGATTAACTCGATGATCATAATGCCCCCCAGATGGTTAACAAATCGTATACCGGCGATCCAAATTGCCTACTTTACCAAATTTAAATACCGGTCCTGCATGATGGATGTCCAGACTAAATTATTGGAATTTCACAATTTTGCTAGCACAAACCGCGCATCCGGACCCCGGACAGATATATTCCGCCATCGTTAACGAGATCGAACAGCTCGATGACCGTGAAGTTTACGGGCGGATTTCCGCCGTCCAGGGCATGCTGGTCGAGGTCGCCGGCGTACCGCAATCACTCAGTGTCGGCGGCAGATGTGCCGTCAGTGCCCGGAGCGGCCGCGATGTGCTGTGCGAGGTTATAGGCTTTCGAGACGGCAAGGCTCTGGCAATGCCGTTTCATTCCCTCGAGGGCATAGGCCCCGGATGCAAGGCAAAGATCCTCCCGGCGCAAACGGCGATCAGACCGGACGCTAGCTGGCTCGGACGCGTGGTCGACGCCATGGGCGAGCCGATTGATGGTCTCGGACCACTGGGCGAAGGACACGTCGCGTATCCGTTTCGGGCATCGCCGCCGCCTGCCCACAAGCGCGCGCTTGTCGGCGAGAAAATCGATCTCGGCGTGCGCGCCATCAATACCTTTACAACCTGTTGCCGCGGTCAGCGGATGGGCATTTTTGCCGGTTCCGGCGTGGGGAAGTCGGTTCTTCTGTCGATGCTCGCCAAATATACGTCGGCCGATGTGAACGTGATCGGCCTCGTCGGCGAACGCGGGCGCGAAGTGAAGGAGTTCCTGGCCGAAAGTCTCGGGGAAGAAGGCCTCGCGCGCAGCGTCGTCGTCGTCGCGACATCCGATGAATCGCCGCTGATGCGCCGCCAGGCCGCGTTCGAGACCCTGGCGATCGCCGAATATTTCCGCGATCAGGGCAAAGATGTTCTGTGCATGATAGACAGCGTGACGCGCTTCGCAACGGCCCAGCGAGAGATCGGCCTATCCGCCGGTGAGCCGCCGGCAAGCAAGGGATACACGCCGACCGTTTTTGCCGAACTGCCAAAGCTGCTGGAACGGGCAGGACCTGGCACGGGGGAAGGAACGATCACGGGGCTATTTACCGTTCTTGTCGAAGGTGACGATCATGATGAGCCGATTGCGGATTCCGTGCGGTCGATCATCGACGGTCATATCGTGCTTGAGCGCGGCATCGCCGAGCGGGGGCGTTATCCGGCGATAAATGTGCTGCGGAGTATTTCTCGCACCATGCCGGGTTGCAACGATGTTCGCGAGCGGGACCTTATCCTGCGGGCGCGAACACTGATGTCCGCCTATGACGACATGGAGGAAATGATCCGGCTGGGCGCTTATCGGCCGGGCAGTGATCCGCGAACCGACCAGGCGATCAAGTTTCATGAACCGCTTGAGGCATTCTTGTGCCAGGACAAGGAGGATGGGACGGACATCGCGAGCGGTTATGCGATGCTTGAACAGATTCTTGGGAAAGGTGTCCAATGAAGGGACTGCCGGGGCTCATACAGCTCCATCAATGGAAGGTCGACGAGCAACGGCGGAAGGTCACAGAACTCGAAATTCTGAGCGATCGTCTCTCCGAACAGGTTGATCAGCTCCAGGCTGATATTGGCCGCGAAGGCCACAATTCCGGAGAGAGCCTTGAATCGAGCAAGGCGTACAGCGCGTTTCTGGCAGGCGCCATGGCGCAACGCGAAAAGCTACGCGGCAGCATCGTTGACCTCGGTCTCCAGATTTCAGTGGCCAAGGATGACCTTGCCGAAGCCTATCGAGAGCTCAAATCCTACGAGATCGCCCAGGCTGCCCGGGACGCGCGCGAGCGGCGCAAACAGGAACTGCGCGACCGCGTGAAGATGGACGAAATCGGCATGAGTATGCACCGGCGGAAGTCCGGCACGGTCTGACTTTCCGCCAGCACCCTTATTTCGTAATTGTCTCCGGCCCCATCAGCATGGTCGGCAGCCAGGTGGAGATAATCGGCACATAGGTCATGACCTGCCCCCACGGTTAGTACCAGCGGTCAGTTTAGACTGTCTGTCGAGCGGCGAGTAGCCCGCAGCCCCCGGGCAGCGGAGGGCGGATCGCCGCGGTGAGGTACGACGGT